>Ga0209181_10000124_pt1 | contig 131075 bp, 126 predicted proteins | sample MAT05_FD_187208 | JGI IMG/M metagenome (GOLD analysis project Ga0209181, IMG submission 187208) | Freshwater microbial communities from Lake Fryxell liftoff mats and glacier meltwater in Antarctica - MAT-05 (SPAdes) (version 2) | ecosystem: Environmental > Aquatic > Freshwater > Ice > Liftoff...
GCTCCCACGGCTCGCGCTCGTGAAGCAGCTCGAAGCCGCGAATCTCGGGCAGCTTCTCGAGCTGCGGCCCCAGGTGCGAGACCTGCGCCGTGGGCACCAGCACGAACCAGATGTGCCCGATCGCCAGCCGCTTCTCGAGCGCTGCCGTCTGCCTTTCGAGCTCGGGGCGGTTGAAGACTTCGTGCGGCAGCTCGAGCGCGAAGGTGAACTGCAGCGACTGCACCGACAGGCGCCCGCGGTAGACGATCTTCTCGAGCCGGCCCTCGTTGATGCCGATGTCGATCTGGTTGTCGTGCGCGATGCAGTGAACGCTCGACAGCTCGTAGCCGGCCCCGCGAAGGAAGGTCGACAGCTTTCGCTGAATGGTGGCCGCGGTCTCGGCGTCGGCGGTGAACTCCTTCATCCCCAACACGGCCAGGTACACGTCGTTCGGCAGCACTTTGTTGCCGGCAAATACCAGCCGCGCCGGCGCAGCGCCCGCATCCGCGGTGCCCACCGCGTCCGGCACGCTGTCGGGGGGAATCGTCCAGCTCAGATCCACGTTCATCTGCGGCGACGTGGCGCAGCCGGTGCCGATCAGCAAGACAGCGAAGGCAGTCGATGCCTTCACGGGGACTCTGGTCGAGGCACGGGGGCGGCAATATCGCTGTCCGGGCGGCCACTGCCAAGCTCGACATCGAGCGGACTCCTGGGGCAAACCGTCGCCCCTCGATGGGGCCTCTTTTTCATGTGCTGTTGGCGATGCTCGTGATCGTCATCTGCGCGCGCGCGATCGGCGCGTTGTTCGCCCGCATCGGTCAGCCGCCCGTGCTCGGCGAGGTGATGGCTGGCCTGCTGCTCGGGCCGTCTTTCCTCGGGCAGATCTCACCTGAGGCGCAGGCCTTCGTGCTGCCGCCCAGCGTGGCGCCGAGCCTGGGCATGATCTCGCAGATTGGCGTCGTGCTCTTCATGTTCCTGGTGGGGATGGAGCTCGACACCACGGCGCTCAAAGAACGAAAGCGCGCGTCGATGCTGATCTCGAACTTCAGCGTGCTGGTGCCTTTCACCCTGGGGGTGGGGCTCGGCCTGCTGCTCTTCGAGCGCTACGCCACCCCCGGGGTCGAGAAGCTGCCCTTCGTCCTCTTCCTCGGCGCCGCGATGTCGGTCACCGCGTTTCCCGTGCTCGCGCGAATCGTGAAGGACAGCGGGTTGTCGAAGGAGCCGATTGGGGTGGTGGCGCTGACGTGCGCCGCGGTCGACGACGTCAGCGCCTGGTGCCTGCTCGCCTTTGCCAGCAGCGCCGTGTCGGGAAGCATCGGGGCTGCGATCGCCACCGTCGCGCTCACCGCCGTGCTGATCGCCGCCACGCTGCTGGTCGGCCGCCCGCTGCTGATGAAAGCGATCGCCTCGCTCGAGGCTTCCGGAGAGCCCATCGGCCGCAGCGCCGTCGCCTACGCGCTGGGGGCGCTGCTGTTGATGGCGATGATCGCGGAAGGCATCGGCATTCACGCCGTCTTCGGCGCTTTTCTGGCCGGCCTGATCGTCCCCCACGACTCGAAGCTCGCGAAGGCGCTGAAAGAGAAGCTCGAAGACGTGGTGGTGATCGTCTTCCTGCCGCCCTTCTTCGCCTATTCGGGCATGCGCACCCAGCTGGGCCTGGTCAGCGGCGCCGAGGCGTGGCTGTGGACGCTGGCGATCATCGCGGTGGCGAGCCTCGGCAAGTTCGGAGGCACGGTGACGGCCGCACGGTGGACGGGGCTGTCGTGGAAGGACTCGGCCTCGCTGGGCCTGCTGATGAACACCCGCGGCCTCGTCGAGCTGGTGGTGCTGAACATCGGGCTCGACCTGAAGATCATCTCGCCCCAGGTGTTCGCGATGATGGTGCTGATGGCGCTGACGACCACGTTCGCGACGCCGCCGCTGCTGCGGTGGGTGCGGCGGCCCCACGCTACCGTGCCGGTGCCCGCCCCCTCTACGTTGAGGCGATGAAGAGCACGTGCCGGCCGACCGAACGGCTGGACGCGGTGAAGCCCAGGTTCTCTAGCCGGCGCACGAACTTTTGATCGGGCCCCGCAGACCAGACGACCAACGTGCCATGGGGAACCAGCGCCGCCGCGGCCATCGCGAGCCCGTTGTCGTCGTAGATCGAGTCGTTCGACTCGGCCGTCATCGCCACGGGCCCGTTGTCGACGTCGAGAAGAATCGCGTCGAAGGGCCCCGACTTGTACGCCTTGCGCACGTCGCGGTTGACCACCTCGACGCGCGGATCCGACAGCGGAGATCCGGCCAGCGGCCCCAGCACCCCGCGGTTCCATTCGATCACCGCGGCCGACAGCTCGGCCACCATCACCTGGGCCGTCATCGGCACCACGTCGAGCACCGCGCGAAGGGTGAAGCCCATGCCGAGGCCGCCAATCAACACGCGTCGCGGCGGCTTGCAGACGCAGGCCGCTTCGGCCATCGCCCGCTCAGAGCCCGACTGCCGGCTGCTCATCAGCGTCTGCCCGTTGACGCGAATCGCGTACTCGACGTCGCGCTGCTGCAGGGTGAGCACCGAGCCGCCGGGCACGGTCGAGGTGGCCAGCGTCTTCCAGGGCTTCATGGATTCAATTCCTTCGCGAAGAAGGCCGAGTGCTGGGCCAGCTGCTTCAGGTAGCCGTCGATGTCGGCCCGCGCCTGCGGCGACAGCTTCGAGACGGGGATGACGTGCTCTTCGGGCACAAAGCGGAAAGTGAAGTTCACCCGGCGGGTCTGAAAGTCCTTCACGTTGAGCTCGAAAGTGCCGCCCGTCTTGTGGTCGACGCGCTGCACCCGGTGGAACAGGTGCTTCTTGTAGCGATCGCCGCCGAAGATCTGCAGCGAGCCGTCGTCGAGCCATTGCTGCGAAGCCACGCCGTCGCGCTCGCCAGGCCTGCTGCTCTCCACGAATTGGAACAGCGCGCGCTCACCCAGCGACAGCGACGCGACGGGGCCGGGCTCGAAGTCTTTGTGCTCGCCGACGCGGGCGCTGTCGACCCACTTGCCGTTCTCGAACCGGCGCCCGTAGAAGTTGATCAGGCAGGTGTTCAGCTTCCACTTCGGAGGCATGTCGGGGCCTTCGAACAGCTTGTGGGCCCTGGCCTCGATGCGATCCACCAGCTTCTGAAGCAGCGGAGGAAAAGGCTCGGCGCGCACGCAGCGATCGAAGAGGCCCCTGGGCGGTCGGTAGTAGTCGAGGCAGGCGAACTGCCAGTTGCCGAGCCAGTAAACGGGCCGCAGCAGGCGGCGCTGGTCTTGCCCTTCGGGAGGCGAGCGAAGATCCGAGAACCGGTTTTCCCAGATGGGGTGCAGGGTGCCGAGCCAGGCGACGATCGCGGCGTGATCCGCGTCTGAAAGAAAGGAAGCGTCGTAGAGCTGCCCGTCGGATCTGGCGGTGCGCTTCTGGCGGCCGGGCCACCGCGGGGAATAGCCGTACAAGGTGCCGCGCAACCTATCTCTTTGCGCCCCGAAACCAACTGCCCCGGCCGCCGAAGGGGAACTCGAACACGCCGTATTCCCAGTGCCAGTCAGGGGGCCCGTCGCGCACCAGCTCGCGCAGCTCGCCTTCCGAGTACTGGCGCAGGGTGCTCACCGCGCCGTCCCAGATCGAAGCGGCCAGCGCGGCGGGAGTCAGCCAGGTCAGCGCGGCCTTGATCAGCCGGTCGTCCTTCTCGAAGAGCGGGTTCGCCAGCAGCGCCGGGATTCCCGGCACGGCGATCGACAGCAGCGTTCGCGGGTCGCGCAGCAGGCCTTCGGCGACGAAGACGCCCTTCGACGTGTGGGCGGCCTCGAGCAGCACCTGCCGGGCGAGCGGCGGGGGAAAGTGGTGGAGGGCGTTGATGACCAGGTGCACCCGGCCCGCCGCGAGCGCAGGCGGAGTGCGCGTCGCATCGACCGCTTCCGGGACGAAGGAAATCGCCTCGGGGTGAAGGGCGGCAAGGGCGGCCCACGCCTGAACGCGCGGCTGCAGATCGGTGAGGAGGAAGCGGGGCGGGGTGTGGCCGAGGCCCTCGAGCTCTTCGACCAGCACCTGGGCCGGCCCGCCTGCACCCGCGGCGAGGTCGAGCACCTCGGTGGTTCCGGCGCGGTGCAGCAGCTCGAGAAAGGGCGGGACGATGCCCCGCAAGACCTGGCCCCAGCGCAGCGTGCGGCTCAGAGATTCGACGATCAGCGCCTTCAGCGGCCCGGGCGCCCAGGCGGCGTCGTTGAATTCGAACAGTTGCTGCCGCTTAAGTTTCCACATGTCGGGAATAAAACCCACGTGACCCGAAACGCGGTCTGGGCGAGCATACGGCCGCCCATGCCTCTTGAACTGCGCGATCCCTCCTCTGGCAGTACTTTTCAGATCCCCGACGAAGGCCTCACCATCGGCCGCGAAGGCGGAAAGGCCGACTTTCAGGTAAAGGACAACGGTGTCTCGAAGAGCCATTGCCGCATCTACCTGGACGGCGATGCGTGGTTCCTCGAGGACCTCGGCTCGGCGAACGGCACCTATCTGGGTGAGGACAAGCTGGCAGCCCCGACCGAGCTGATGCCGAACGACATCATCTCGATGTCAAAGACGCGCTTTGAAGTGCTGGGCCCGGTGGATGGTGATGGGGGCGGGGAAGAACCGCCGCCCCCGACGCCTCCCCCGGCGCCGAAGGCGAAGGCGCCTCCGCCCAGGGCGGCAGCTCCGGCAGCGGCGGCGAAGAAGCCGTCGGCCAAGCCTGTTTCGGCGGGGCCCGCGATGTCGGCAGCGCGCAAGCCGGCAGCGGCCTCGGCGGCTGATGCGGGCGGCGACTCGGAACCTTCGGCCGAAGCGAAGGGCATCGGCTACTTCTTCATCGCGGTGCCGAAGGCGATCGCCTACTACCTGGCGGCGATTCCGCTGCTGCTCGTCAACCCGGTCGGCTCGATTCGGAAGAGCATCGCCGAGCAGAAGGCCGAGCCGATGGGCCGGATGGAGCTCATCGCCTACGCGTTGCCGGCGCTGTTCGTGACGTCCTTCCTGCCCGCGATTGCGACGGGCATCGGGCTCGCCGTCGCCGGCAACTTCTCGATCATGTCCTTCATTCCGATCGGGCCGGCCATCGGCGCGGTGATCGGCGCGGTGATCACCGGCTTCATCTGGCACCCGGTGACCGAGTGGGTCATTCGCAAGCTGAAGGGCACCTCGGACGAAAGGTCGCGCACCAACTACTTCCTGATGTTCATGACTGCTCAGGCGGTGCTCGCGGTTCCGACGGCGGTTGGCATTTTGCTGAACCTGGTTCCGGTTCCGTTCATCGGCCTGGTCGGCGTGCTCCTCAGCCTGGTCGCGACGCTGGCGATGCTCTTCGTGCAGTACTCGTGGCTCGTTCACTTCGACGTGATGAAGATCGTGCGCACCATCGTGCTGGTGCTCGGTGCGCTCGCGGTCGTCGGCTCGCTGTACTCGGGCGTGATGGCGCAGGTCGTGATCATCCGCGGCATGGGCAGCAGCGGAAGTGCGGGAGCCGTCGGGGGTGACGTGGAGGCGCAGATCGCCGCCGCGAAGGCCCAGGGCGAGAAGGCGATGGCCGAGGCCGAAGAGGCCCAGAAGAAGGCGATGGAGGCCGTCGGCGACGCGCAGAAGGACGCCAACGAAGCGGTGAAGGACGCGAAGGAAAAGACGGGGAAGACCAAGGAAAAGGTCGAAGTGGCCGAGAAGCAGAAGGAAACCGAGCCCGTTGCCGCTCCGCCGTCTGAGAAGCCGGCCGAGAAGACGACGGTTCAGGCGCCTGCGGGCGGTGGCTACCCGGCGTTCGCCTCGATGCGGGATCAGATCGAGAAGCGCATCGCCGAGGATCCGACGCTGCTCAACCGCACCTCGGGGCTGCTCGATGCCTACCGGTCGTACGAAGCCGACGTCGCCGAGATCGACGGCAAGTGGTCGAAGAAGCCGGGCCCCACGAAGGTGAACAACCACCTGCGCGACGCCGAGATCTACGAGAAGACCGAGAAGAAGGTCCGCGAGATCCACGGGAAGCTGAAGTAGCCGATGGGGCACCGGCGAAAGCTGCCTGCCGCTCTTGCCGTCGCCACACTCGCAGCCGGGTGTGGCGTGACCCCGCCGAGCGTGTGTGAGCCGGTCAAGGCGCCGAGCGCGTCGGTCGTGACGTACCAGTGCCGCGATGGCCGCACCTGCGGCGACCCGCGGTTGGAGCCCGACGGTGGGCCTGGCGACCCCTACCAGATCTGCCCCGGAACCAACGGGTGCGCGACGCTGGTGAAGGTCGATGGCACTTCGATGGGCGGGTACTGTTGATGACCCTCCTGTAGCCCCGTGAGGGCTACTTCACGAGACGGTCGACCAGGACAACGTAGGCGGTCATCGCCGCCTCTTTGCCCGTGCCCTTCTTCTTCGTCCACGCGTCGAACTTTGCCCGGCCCTTGAAGTCCATCATGCCAGGGCGCGAGCCGGACACGTCGCCCGTCGTCGCCTGCTTGAAGAGCGCGTAAAGCTCGAGCAAGAGCTCGTTGCTCGGCGCCGAGGTCAGCGTCTTCACCCGCTTCTGCGCGTCTTCGAACTGCTCATTGGGAGTCATGGCGCAGGAAAGTACCGCGCTACACTGCCGCCGTGCGAAAGACTCTGCTGCTGTGTGGGCTGTTGTTGTTGGGCTGCAAGAAGGAACCAGCCGCGCCTCAAGCGCCGCAGGCGGCGATCACCACTGCCAGCGGGCTCGTCACCCAGATCCTCAAGAGCGGCGACGGCAAGGAAGCAAAGAAAGGCGACAAGGTGAGCGTGCACTACAGCGGCACCCTGAAAGACGGGACCCCGTTCGACAGCTCCCGAGAGCGCGCGCCCTTCGACTTCTGGGTGGGCGAGGCGCAAGTCATCGAGGGCTGGGATGAAGGGATCCTCGGAATGAGAGAGGGCGAGCTTCGCCGCCTCATCATTCCTCCGGGCCTCGCGTACGGTTCGGACGCGAAGCCCGGCATTCCACCCAACTCGACGCTTCACTTCGACGTCGAGCTGCTCAACGTGCGTTGACTACAGCGGAACGCAGATCTGAGCGGCGAAGCACGGGGCGCAGCCACCCTTGCCGTCGTCCCTGCACTCTGCGGTGCACACGGGCGACTCGAGCTTGCAGCCCACCGAGGCCGAGCACTCGTTGGTCAGCAGGTTCTGGCAGTGGTTCTTGGTCTTCGTCGCGCAGGTCGGCGCCGGCGTGGCGCACGGCGGGCAGCTGCTGCCCTGGATGCAGGCGATCTCACACACCGGGCCGTTGACCAGCTCGCACTCGGGCCGCTGGGTGCAGCTCGCCACGTCGCGCTGCTCGCAGGTGCTGATCACCGGCTTGTTCACGCAGATCGAGACGCTGGTGCAGCCGTCGTTGCAGGGCGTGCCCGCGTCCTGGGCAGGAGCGAGCGCCGGATCGGACGGACGAGCATCCTGGGCGCAGATCGGAGGCGCGATGGCGCGGTCTTCCTGCGCGCCCGCCGAGCCACTGCACACCGTCACCTGCTGCACTTCGCAGCCAGGAATCGAAGCGCAGGAGTTCACCGGCACCGCACCACAGCCCGACTGCTTCTCGCGGCAGTGGGTGATGTTCAGCGGCTGATCTTCCGGAATGCGAATGTTGCTGCCCGTCTGCACGGTGAAGAGCTCGCAGCGCGGATCATTGGTGCACTGCTGATTCGAGAGCTGGCTGCATGCAATCGGCTGCTTCGGCACGCACTCGAAGTCAGAAGGGCAGGGCAGGCAGCCACCCTTGCCGTCGTCCAGGCAGATCGCGAGACACGCGAGCTCCTGGCCCTGACAGTTCGGCGTCAACCCACAGAAGAAGCGATCGAGCCCCTCACACTGGGCCACGATTCCGTCGTGGTTCTTGTCCCACGGGAGGCCTTGAACCTGCCCGCAGCCTGCGCCCACCACCGCCACCATCGAAACCATCCAGATGCCTTTCATTTTGTGTGTTCCCCAGTTCGGCCGTTCGCGGCAGCCATGTGCAGGGGCAATGCCGGGCGAGAACTGAAATGAAAACGGGTGGTTGGCCGAATCGGGGCCACAGACTTTTGAAACTTCAGAAGCGGAAGAGCCCGTTGCATACCGGTTCTTCGAGGTAGCCCTTCACCGCGTTCGCGCAGGCGACCACCCAGTGGCCGCCCTCGAACTTCACCTTCGCGGTCAGCGAGCTTGCCTGCGGTTGCGACGGACACTCGGCGAGCAGGCACTGGGCGGGAAGCCCGGCCACGGTGCACGCGGGCCGCTTGAAGGTGAACTCGCACGGAGAGCCCTTCGCGGCCTGTTCCAGCGTCTGTTGGTACTGGTCGAGGTTCGGCTCTTTGCCGACCGGGGCCCAGGTGAGGTTCGCCGCCGAGGTGCAGGTGATGGTGACGCGCTTCGAGCCTTCGACCGCGAGCTCCACCGCGCAGCCCGTTGGAACTTTCAGCGCCCTGCCGAAGGCTTCCGGCGCGGGCGAGAAGTACGGCATGCCTTCGGTGAGAAGAAAGGCGGATGCGGGGCCGACCTCGTCGAGCCAGGCCTTTGCGTCGCCTTCGCGGACGCCGATCACGATCCGCACGCGGGCGCCCGGCAGCAGCTGGGTGAGCATCAGGCCGGCGTAGAGCGTCTTGCCGCCGCCGGTGACGACGAACTGGGCGCCCGCGACGCTGCGGCCGTCCACACGGACGCTGCGGGGGGTGATCTTCGCGGTGCCGGTTGACCCGGCGTGGGCGTAGTTCCAGAGCAGCGCCTCCCAGCCCTTGCTTTGCTGCGGCGTCGCCGGGTCGAGCACGCGCGGAAGGCCAGCGATCGCCGCCTGGTCGGTGCCGGCGACCTCGACCAGGAAGATCGTGACGGGCTCGACCACCGCGCTCATCGAGTCACGCGCAGGAGCTGCGACAAGGTGCGCCTTCGAGAAGAAGGCCTTCGCTGCCGCCGGCTCGAGCCTGGTGAGCGCCAGCGGCTGCGCCTGGCTCAGCAGCAACGAAAGGATCATCGCCCCCATGGGCCGCACTGTACCCAAGGGCTAGGATGCGCGCCCATGCGCAAAGCCCTCGTGATCTGCGTCGCGCTTCTCGCGGCGTGCACCGGCAAGATTGGCCCGAACGAATCAGGCGGAGGCACCGGCGGCAGCGCGGGCGGATCCGCCGGAGGAAACAACGGCGCCGGGGGCGGTTCGGTGATCGGCGCACCTGATGGCTGCGACGTCGTCGCGTTGATGAAGGCGCGGTGCCTCAGCTGCCACAGCTCGCCGCCGGTGAATGCGGCCCCCGTCGCTTTCACGACGCTCGCCTCGCTGCGCGCGCTGTCGCTTAGGGATCCGACGAAGACGTACGCCCAACGCAGCGTGATCCGGATGCAGGAAGACGCAACGCAGATGCCCCCGGTGCCGGAAGCGAAGCCGACCGCGGCAGAGGTCGCGGTGATGACGGCCTGGATCGCGGGGGGGATGCCAGCGTGCGCGACCGACGGCGGCGTAGACGACGGCGGGATCCCGATGGAGACGTCGCCGAACCTGATCCCGCAGGGCGAGCTGTTTGCGTGCCAGGGCGCACAGTCGGACGCTCCGACGCGGATTCGCCGGCTGAACCGTTGGCAGTGGACGCGCAACGTCGGTGGCGCCGTGACGCGCAGCTGGACGGGGTTCAGCTTCTTCGACAACCCGTTCGACCCCAGCGCCAGCGAGCCGTACAGCACCTACGCCACCGACGAGACGCTGGACGAAGCGACGGTCGAGCTCTTCCTGCCCATCGTCTCGGCAGCCGGGCCGTCGTGGGCCGGGCCGTACACCGGCAGCAACCGGCTCGAACGGCTTCGCACCGACACGACGCTGCGCTGCATGTACAACGACGACAACCCGTCGGTGGCCTGCGTGCGCCACTACCTGTCTGAGTTCCTGCTGCACGGCGTGCTCTTCCGGCCGGCGACCGTGCCCGAGCTCGACCGCCTGCAGGCCTTCGCGCTGACGGTGCTCGCGGCCGAGCCCGCACCTGACGGCGGCAGCGCCACGCGCACCCACTCGATCACCCGCATCTCGAACGCCGCCTGGCTCACGACGGGCGCGATGTTTCGCGACGAGCTCGGCCCGCCCACCGACGCGGGCCGCACCAACCTGAGCAACTGGGAGCTCGGCCAGCAGCTGGCGTACGCGGTGGGAAGCCGCGCTCCAGGGGCGACGCCGACCTGGGTCTTCCCCGATCACTCCGCACCGACCGAAGGGCACCTGGGCGACATCGCCGGTGCCGCGGCCGACGGCGGCATTCGCACCGCTTCGACGGTCGAGGCGCTGTTCCGCAAGTACGCAGGTGGCACCGACGCGACCCGCTTCGACCTCGTGCAGGACTACGGCGTCAACGATCGCAAAGCGCGCGGCGAGTACTGGCTGTCAGACGGCGTGAACGGCTTCTTCCGCGAGTGGCTCGGCTACTCGAAGATTCCGGAGATCTTCAAAGAACGCCCCGAGGCGACCTCGAAGTACGACGACGGCAACCCCAGCGGCTACCGCCCGGCGCTCTCGTCGTACGGCAACCTGATGTCTGGCTACTACGGCGACGAGCCGACGCTGGTGCAACAGATGGAAGATCAGATTGCGCGGGTGGTGAATGCCGACACCGACGTGCTGAAGAACCTGCTCACCACGCGCCAGTTCTACCTGGCGTCCACCGCCAACCCGTCGAGCTTCGCCGGGTCGATTCTGTGGACGGGGCAGATCTACAACACCACCCAGGCGATCGCCGAGAACCGACCCGCGCGCTGGGTGACCTTGCCCGCCACCGAACGCGCAGGGGTGCTCACGCATCCCGCATTCCTCGGCTCGCACGGCGGCAACTTCGAAGACGACCCGTCGCTGATCCACCGCGGCAAGTGGGTGCGCGAGAACATCCTCTGCGACTACGTGCCGCCGCTGAGCCAGGTGAAGGTCGTCGCGCAGGTCGGGCCGCACGCTGCGAACAAGAATGCGCGGGCCCGGGTCGAAGAGGCGACGGCGAAGGCCGAGTGCCAGGGCTGCCACCAGCTGATGAACCCGCTGGGCTACCCGTTCGAGATCTACAACCACGCCGGCTACCTGCGTTCGGAAGATCACGCGCCGGACGCGGGCTTCGGGCCTCCGAGTGGCGCGTCGGTGCTGGTGAACATGCCAGACCCCGCGCTGAACGGGCCGGTGCGCGACGCGGTGGAGCTCAGCGAGAAGCTATCGGTGTCGCCGTACGTGAAGCGCTGCTTCATTCGCCAGGCCTTCCGTTACTACATGGGCCGCGACGAGAACCGCACCGACGCGTGCACGCTGGCGAGCATGGAATCGGCGTACGACAGCAGTGGGGGTTCCTTCTTCAAGCTGGTGAGCGCCTTGATGATCAGCGACACATGGAAGACGCGCCGCACGCCGGGGGTGGGGGAATGAGCCGCTTCAGCCGCCGCAACCTGCTCAAGTCGGCCGCGGGCGCCGCGCTGCTGTCGCCCTTCATGCGCGAGGTGTTCGCCCAGACGGCGGTGCCCGCGCGGGTGGTGATCGTCCTCGAGTGCAACGGCATCTACCCGGTGACGATGCTCAGCAGCACGGCGCGGACGTCGATTGGCGCTGCGGCGATTGGCGCGCGCAGGAACTTCTCGTCGGCGTACCCGAAGATGGTTCGGACGCTGACGGGGGAAGCGCTGGGCTCAGCGCTGAGCCTCGACCCCCTGAAGGCGTCGGCCGGGAAGATCTCTCTCGAGAACAGGTCGGCGGTGGTGCTGGGCCTGTCGAGCGCGATCACGGGCGGGGGCCATTCGTCGGGCACCGGAGCGCTGAGCTGCGCCGTCCATGGCGCGGCGGCGACGATTGACGCGGTGCTGGCTCCGAAGGTGAAACGCACGGCGCCTTTCGATGCGATTCGGCTCGGCACCAGCTCGTCGCTGACGCCCATCGTCTACGAGACGTGCAGCTTCGGAGCGAAGAAGCCGGCTCCGATTCTGGTGAACCCCGCCCTCGCGTACGACACGATCTTCGGCTCGATCGCGGGCGGCACCGGCTCGGGGGCCGACCGCACCGCGCTGTTCGACTTCGCGCGCGCGGATGTCACGGCGACGCTGGCGGCCTTCCGCGGCAACTCGAACGAACGGATCAAGCTCGAGCGGTACCTGACGTCGCTGGATTCGCTGCGGCAGCGCGAGACGCAGCTGGGCGGCATGGCGGCGGCGGTGAGGCCCCTGCTTCCTCCAGCGCCTTCGGCGAACCCGCTGCTCGCGGGCTCGGGGACTCCCGATTCGATGAAGTGGCTCGAGGCGCAGTTTCAGTTAGCGACCGCGGGCCTGCTGGGTGGGCTGACCAACAACGTGGTGCTCGCGTCGGCGAGCTCGGGCTTCGACGTGCGCTACGACAGCATCATTCCGGGCGTGGGGCGGCACGACCTGCAGCACGGCATCGGCAACGCGGCGAACTGGACGGCGATCGCGGCGGTCACCCGGAAGCACGTCGAGCTGATCGCGAACCTGGCGCGCGCGCTGGCCGCGACGCCCGAAGTCGGCACCACGGGCTCGATGCTGGATCACACCGCGATCCTCTTCATGTCGGACAACGGCGAGCAGCACCACTCGGAGGCGCGCGAGTGGCCGCTTCTGATGGTCGGCGGCGACAAGCTCGGCCTTCGCACCGACGGCCGCACCGTGATCTTTCCGGAGCAGGGCGAGACTGCCAACCGGCAGATGTCGAACGTGTTCAACACCCTGGGGCACGCAGTGGGCGACAGCGCTTTCGACATGTTCGGCAGCGAGGGCGCGACGCGAATCGCCGCCGGCCCGCTGTCCGAGCTCAAGATCTAGCTGCCTTCGCGCCCGCGAGGCGGTTACATCGCGGGCATGGTCTCGAAGGAAAGCCTGTGGCGGCAGCACCCGGTTCAAGAGCTCGGGCTGCTCGTCGACGGAGACGACTACTACCGCGAGTTCTACCGGGCGGCGCTGACGGCGCAGAAGTCGATTCTGATCACCGGATGGCAGTTCGACAGCGAAGTGCCGTTGCTGCGTGGCAAAGACGCGGAAGCTGCGACTGCGCCGGTGGCGCTGCTGAAGTTCCTGAATCACCTCTGCGAGACGAAGCCAGACCTGCGCATCTACCTGCTGGCGTGGGACTTCCACCTGATCTTCGCCGCGGAACGCGAGTGGATGCAGCAGCTCGTCTTTCAATGGAACACCAACCCGCGGCTCGTCTTTCAGTTCGACGCGAGCCACGCCGAAGGCGGCTGCCACCACCAGAAGTTCGTGGTCATCGACGGTGAGGTCTCTTTCCTGGGCGGCATCGATCTCGCGGAAGACCGCTGGGACGATCGCAAGCACTTGATGCCAAACCCGCTGCGGATGAGCCGCGGCAAGCCGCATAAGCCGTTTCACGACATCCAGGCGTACCTGCGCGGCCGCGAGCTGGCGGCGTCGCTGACCGAGCTGTTCACCGCCCGGTGGACCCGCGCGGGCGGCGAAGCGATTCCGCCGGAACAGCTAACGCCCGAGGCAGCGTCGACGTACGTGGCGCAGAACGTGATGCCGCTGTCGGTGAAGCTTGCGGGCCTCAACCGCACGGATCCGAACGCGGTGCCCGAGGGCGAGAAGCCGTGCCTCGAGATCCTCCGCTCGCACGAAGAGGCGATCGCGGGCGCGCAGCAGATCATCTACGCCGAGACGCAGTACATGAGCTCGCACCTGATCACCGAGGCGCTCGAGCGCCGCATGCGCCAGGCAGAGCTGCCGAAGCTCGAGCTCGTCTTCATTCTGAACATGCGCGGCGAGACGCTGAAGGAACAGGCGGCGGTCGGGCTCGCACAGGCGCAGAACATCGGGCGGCTGCGGAAGACGGCCGAAGAGACGGGCCACCGCCTCGGCCTCTACTACACGAACCCGCACTGCCATGAGGGCGAGGAGCCCGAGCGCGCGACGTACATCCACTCGAAGCTGATGATCGTGGACGACCGCGTGATGCTGGTTGGCTCGGCGAACCTGACCAACCGCAGCATGGGCGTGGACTCCGAGCTGAACCTCGTCGTGGACGCTGGCGCTTCTGCCGCAGCGGCGCGTCGCACCTTGCTGGCCGAGCACACGGGCGGCCCCGAGCTCGATCTGACGGAAGGCCTGGTGGCGAAGCTCGACGCGATCGCTGCGGGTGAGGGCGGCCCGAGCCGGCTGAAGCGCCACCCGTCGCCGACGCCGGGGGAACAGACGGCGCTGTCGCTGGTCGACCCGCAGAAGCTGCCGTGGGATCCCGATCACGCCGAACCGCTGGACGACGAGCAGCACACGGACTTCCTGGCGGGCATCGGTCGCACGGTGCGCGAGCTGCTGGGCTAGTGCGCCGCGCGTGGATCCGCGTCGCAATTGCAGCGCTGCCATTGCTGGCGATTGCCGGCGTGTGGCTCGCGGCGGATCTGCGCCAGTACCATTCGGCGCAGGCGGTGGCCGAAGAGGTGCGCGCCGTGGCCGATCGTCCTTTCGGCTTCGCGGTGGTTCCGCTGGTTTTCGCGGCCGGGACGTTGTTCTTCGTGCCGGTGAACGCGCTGATCGTCGGAGCCTCGCTGGCGTTCGAGCCCCTGCGCGCCTTTGCCCTTTCACTGGCCGGGGCGCTGCTCGGAGCGGCGGCGACGTACGCGCTGGGCCTGCTGCTGGGCGGCAAGGTGGTCGACTTGTTCAGTGGCCCGCGGCTGCAGCGCTTCGTCGGTTCGCTTCGCAGCCATGCGTTTCGATCATCGCTGATCCTTCACATTCTTCCGTTTGGCAGCTTCACCGCGGTGAACCTCTTCGCCGGTGCTGTGCGTGTCCCTTTCCCCGGGTTTCTCGCCGGCACGGCAGTGGGCCTGTTGCCAGGAGTTGCCTTTCTCACCCTGCTGGCTGGCCAACTGCCTGAAGTGTTCCGCGAGCCGTCGCCGGTGAACGTGGCGTTGATGCTGCTGGGCGCGGCGGGTCTGGTGGCGGCGATCGTGTTGCTGGGCCGCTGGGCGCGCAGCCGCGAGGGCGCGGCATGAAGGTGCGCGTGGCCTCGTACAACGTGCACGGGTTCGTCGGGGCCGATGGGGTGCGCGATGTGCGGCGGGCGGCGGCAGTGGTGACGTCGCTTCAGGCCGACGTGATTGCGCTGCAGGAAGTCGGGTTCGCCGAATCGGAGGACGAGCCGGGCGAGCTGCTGGCAGCGTTGACGGGGTACACGGCGGTGGCGGCGCCGATTCAGCGGCGCGATGGGTTTCGGCACGGCAACGTGGTGCTGACGCGTCTGCCCGTGATGAGATCGACGCGGATCTGCCTCGACTTCGAGGCGCACGAGCCGCGCACTGCGATCGAGGTGTGGCTGCAGACGCCGGGCACGCCGCTGCGGGTCATCGCCACCCACCTGGGCCTTCGCCCGGTCGAGCGGCGACACCAGGTGCGCACGATCCTCTCGCACGTCGCCGACGACGAGAACGCAGTCACGGTGTTGCTGGGCGACTTCAACGAGTGGTTCTTGATTGGCCGGCCGCTGCGGTGGCTGCACCGGCGGTTCGGGCGCTCGGAAGGTGTGGCAACTTTCCCCGCTTCGCGGCCGCTGTTCGCGCTCGATCGGATCTGGGTTCACCCTCCGTCGTCGCTTCGCGCATTTCGGGCAATCACCAGCGCAGAAATTCGAGTGACTTCGGATCACCTGCCGGTGGTCGCGGAGCTCGAGGTGGGGTAACCGTCACGCCATGAAAATTCTGAATGTGGCGATGATGGCGGCGGTGCTGGGCCTTTTGGGTTGCGCGTCGAAGCAGCGCGCGGATGCGACGACGACGGTGATCCTGGTGCGGCACGGCGAGAAGGCGGCCGAGCCGGCGACGGACCCTGCGCTGACTCCCGCCGGCGCGACCCGGGCGCAGCAGTTGGTCGACGCGGTCGGTGCGCGCCAGGTGACGGCGGTGTTCACCAGCATGTACGCGCGGTCGGTGCAGACGGCCGAGCCGGTGGCGATGAAGTCGAAGGTCACCCCTGAGGTGTTCGACCCGCGCGACGTCTCTCACGTGCAGCTGGTGATGGACGCGGTCAACAAGCACCGGGGCGAGACGATTCTGATCGTCGGCCACAGCAACACAGTGCCCGAGCTCATCGCCGCGCTGGGCGCTGCGAAGCCGGCCGAGATCTGCGAAGGCGAGTACGACAACTTCTACGTCGTCACCATGCCGGCCACGGGCGCGGCGACTGTCGAGGCGATGAAGTACGGCGCCGAGACGGTCGACGCGAGCTGCCGCACGCCGCGCTAGCAGCCGGCGTCGGGAACCGCCTGCTCCAGCGAACTGAGATGCGTCTGGCAGGCGGAAGTGCAGGAGGCGACGACCGCCGGGATTCCTGAGGTCCAGCACGCGCCGCCCTCGCCGTAGGTCGAGTCGAGGGCGCCGGGGGTGCCGCCGGTTCTCTCCCAGCAGCTCACGTACGCAAGGCACTCGGGCGAGGCGCGGCCCTTCACCGCGCACACCCTGCCCAGACAGAGGCGATCGTCTTCGAGGTTGCCGCAAGCGCCGAGCAAGACGGCAATCGCGGCGAGGCTGAGAATGCGAAGCATTGTGCGCGGCATCAAACCACAAAACGCGTCTAGGCTTCGTCGCGCCCATGCTCACTGCCACTGTGCTGATGATGCTCCACGCTTCGCCCGCGTTTCTGACCGAGGGAATGCCGAGAAGCGTTCGACTGGTGGCAGACGAGGCGGCGGCGCCGAGCTACGAGGCGATGAACCGGGAAGAGCTGCAGATCGCGTACGACCTGCTCGAGGCGAAGCGGCCGGGCGTGCTGGTGCCGAGCCTGCTGGGTTTCGGCGGCGGGCTCGCGGCAGTGACGCTGATGATCGGCTTGTTCGGTGGCCTGTCGGGGCCCTTCGGGATCGCGGTGTACGTGGCGGTGATTCTCACGGCCGCAGCGATCGTCAGCCTTGGCCTCGTGGTGCTGGGCATCGTGCTCTACGTGAGAAACAAGCCCGAGCGCGACGCTGCGCGAAAGCAGCTGGATGTGATCGAAGCGGCGTACCGTGACGGGCGCTGCCGCAACGAGCGCGGTCAACGGCCCTGTCTCAACGATCCGACTGGCCCCGTGCCCCGCGCGCCGTCGCCGCAGCTGCCTCCGCCGGGCGGAATCATTCCGCAGGTGCAGGCGCCCACTCCTTCGATTGTTCTGGCGTCCTTCTAGAATTTTCAGTGACAGCTCTGCGTCTGCGCCGCGTTGAAAGAGTGGCGCGCCGGGATTCGGCGCTCGGGGTGGAGAGCGAATGCGGATCCTGGTGAAAGGCAACGAAGTCGTGGGCTGGTTCGTGGGCTCGAGCAGCAGAACGCACGAGCCGCGATGCGGGGCCCAGGTCGCGGCGGACGATGAACTCCCAGAGCACTGCCGTCCACGACTGGTGGCCGACGAAGCCGCGGTAGGCGTCGGCGTTGAGTGCGCGCAGCTCGGGCAGGCGCCAGCCCGAGACGTTCATGAAGTCGTGGTGCTCGACGTGGTACCCGACGTTGAAGGTCACGAGGTTCAGCGGCCCATAGTAGGAGTAGGTCTCCTGCTCGCCCGCGAAGAGGTAGTGCTCGTGGATGAAGTGCGCGGCGACAGGGTGCAGGCCGTGCGCGAAGAACAGGCCGAGGTAGAGCAGGGCGGTCGGGCCGATGAGCTGCCAGAGCGCGACGTTGATGATCGCCATCGCGACGCCGTTGAGCAGCTCGGCGCGTGAGATGCCTTTCGAGTACGTCGCTCCGCGCGCGATGTAGACGATCGGGTACAGCAGCAACCAGACGAACTTCGCGAGCCAGCTGTTGCTGATGAGGCGAAGCTCGAGTGGGACAGGCAGATCGCTGTCGACCCCTTCTTCGCCCAGGTGAATGTGGTGGGTCAGGGCCGCGAGCCGGCGACGTGGGGGCCGACGGTGGCGAGCAGCTTCCAGCCGGCGCCGTCGATCATCCCCTGTTCGATCACGTAGGTCAGGTTGGTCATCGTGCCTTTGCCGAAGACGCGCGCCTCGACCTGGCGGTAGCGGGTCAGCGTCTCGTCGTGAAGGGCGATGGCGTGGCAGTAGCCGAGGTGGCGGCGTTCGTCGGTGAGCAGCTGTTGAAAGACGGCCGAGGTCTCGGGGTCGACATCGGCAAAGGCGGCGATGAATAGCGGCAGCTGCGACACGGCGCGCTCTTCGAGGACCTGCAGCAGCAGGCAGGCGCGCATCACGTCTTCGCGAGAGGCGATGGGGCGCCTCATCAGACCGTCGAGCGCATCGTCGAGCTGGGCGAGCAAGTCGAGGTGGGCGGGGATCTGCGGGCGGCCGGCGCCGTTTACGACGAGGCGGGCCTCGAGCAGCGTGGCGTGCTTCGTCGGCGGCGTGGCGCGCGGCGACCTTTCTGAGGAAGGGATCGTTCTCGACCTTGGCGAGCGCGGTGAAGATCCGGCCTTCGTCGTTCGCTTCGCTGTCGGCGACCAGCGCGAGCAGGTGGGCGCGGCCGGCAGGCGTGGCGACCAGGTTCTTCATGAAACGGAGTCCGACGCGGTCTGAGAGGTTGATGGGCGCAAAGTCGCCTTTCCCTCGCTGCGCCGAATGTGCCGGAAGTCATGGTGCTTCGAATGAGTCCCACCAATCGCATTCCGCTTTCTTCACGTGGTCCTGCGAGGGCTGGTCGAACGCGTAGAGCGTGTCGGGCTCGGCGGCCCACGGCGCGCCTCCGCGGATGAACCGGCCCCACGCAGACATCACGCTGTCGACCAGCGGTCTTTCTTCAGGCATCGCGCCGTAGCCGAGGCTCAGGTTGCCAAAGACGAAGAAGACCTCGATGCCGTGGGTGGCGCCGAAGTGGCTGACGCGCGGGTCGGCGAGCGGGTGAAGCCACTGATACGCATAGACGGGGACGTGGTGCGCCTCGAAGGCGCGCACCACGCGGCGGGCCCCGCAGGCGAAGACGGCATCGGTGACGACGTCGTTGAGCGCGAGCTTCGGGGTGTCGCGGCGGTAGCGGGCGACGACTTGTTCGGCGGCTCGCGCCGGAAAGGAGTCGGCGGTGAAGCTGCGCACTTCGTCGTCGGTGTTGGTCTTGAAGCTGACCGTGTGAATGATTCCTTCGTCGCGGTTCCAGCCGATGAGCAATGGCACCTTCGCGAAGTCTCCGGCGCGGATCGAGGCGAGCGGCACGCGCGGAAGCTCGACACCGTCGATGACGGGCGACCACCAGACGCCGGGGGTGAGGATCTGGCCGCGCTTGGGTGGCAGGGCGTTGAGGATCGCGTCGACCGGCTTGGTTCGGAGGCAGGCGAGGTCTTCGCAGCCGGCGGCGCGGGTGAGGTCTTCTGCCTGGCGGGCGGCGGCGTCGGCGGTCGCGTAGAGCGCGTTGTCGCAGGCGCCGCTTTCCATCACCGCGCCGGCGAAGAGTCCGCGGCTGCCGGGCGAAGCGAGGTGCGAGCAAACGCTGAAGGCGCCCGCGGAGCCGCCGGCGATGGTGACGCGCGACGGGTCGCCGCCGAAGCGGGAGATGTTTCGCTGGACCCACTGCATCGCGGCGCGCTGGTCGAGCAAGCCGACGGCGGGGGCTGCGGTGGTTCCGAGCTCCTTCGCGACTTCCGGGTGTGAGAGGAAGCCCAGCGGGCCGAGCCGGTAGTTGATGGTGACGACGACGAGGTTCTCGTGCGCGGCCAGCTTGGCGCCTTCGTACATGTCGTCGCTGCCGCTGCCGCCGACGAAGGCTCCTCCGTGGATCCAGAGGAAGACGGCGCGCGGTGGTGCCGTTTGCTCGGGCACCCAGACGTTGAGGCTCAGGCAGTCTTCGTTCGTCTCTCGCGGAAACCCGGTGTCGATCTGCGGGCAGGCCGGGCCGTACTTCGTGGCGTCGCGGTCGTCTGTCCAGGGCGTCACCGCGGCCGGCGGGTGCCAGCGCACGGGTGCGGCCGCGAAAGGAATTCCGAGGAAGGCATGGACGCCGTCGGCCGTCTTGCCTCGCACCGGGCCTTCGATCGTCTCGACCCGCGACGGGACCGCGATGGGTCGCGCCGAGGCGCAGGCGGTCAGCAGCAAGACGGGCAGGGCGGTTCGCATCGCCCCGTCGACACTGCTCCACCCGAAAAGTTCCGTCACCCGGAAATCAAAGTGGCGGCTACCCCTCAGTCGTCGACTTCACGGGTTGGCACCGCTGGGTGAACCGATCGCGGGCGCAACATAGAATCGGCGCGTCACTCGGCAAGCGGTAGGGGCCTCTCTTGATGATCCTGCGCAACGTTACGGAAGAAGATCTGCCGATCCTCTTCGAGCATCAGCGCGACGCGGAGGCGCTGCGGATGGCGGCGTTCTCGTCACGCGAGCGCGAAGCCTTCATGACCCACTGGCGCACGAACGTTCTGCGTCCCGAGAACGTGACGCGCTCTATCGTGGTTGACGGCGTAGTCGCCGGAAACATCGGCAGCTGGGAACAGAACGGAGAGCGCCTCGTCGGTTACTGGCTGGGGCGCGAGCACTGGGGAAAGGGCCTCGCGACCCGCGCGCTGTCGGAGTTCCTCGAGCTCGACCCTATTCGTCCCTTGCATGCCTCGGTCGCTGCGCACAACGCCGGGTCGATTCGTGTCCTCGAGAAGTGCGGTTTTGGAGTGGTGGCACAGATCCCGAAAACGACGGCGGACGGCGTTGCTGAAGTCTTCCTGATCCTTGGTCCGAAATAGTGGGCGGGGGAAGCGCGGGAGTGAATTCGCACCATCTTCGAGCCAGGCAGCCTCTTGCTCCAGTCCGCGCGGGCGCCCGACCTTCTCCGTGGCAACGAAGCCCGCCTGCTCGAGGACGGCGACGTGCTTCTTCACGCCGGTGAAGGTCACGGTCGGGCCGGTAACGCCGAAGGCCCCGAACCGGCGAACCGATTCGAGGCCTTCACAGTGCGCGATAGTGGATTCGAACCACTGGCCTTCGGCTTCGGAGGCGGGTCCGGGGATCGTCCGCCCCTGTCCGCCCCGTTCCGTCGCGGCTGTTTCCGAGGGCTTGCCTCGCACGAACGGCGGTGCCGAATCCGCCAGAGTCCATCGAATCGAGGAATCTGGGTCCAAATTGGGTCCAAGCAGCCTCAAGGCGATCGACGGCGGAGCGGGGCGCTTGCTCACGGTGCGCGACGTTGCGCAGCGACTCGGGCTCAGCGAAGCAACCGTCTACAAGCTGGTCGATCGCGGCGAGCTGGCCCACGTCCGGGTGTCGAACTTGATCCGGGTCGAGAGGAGAGCCATCGACGCATTCGTGGATAGGAGTCGGCGTGGATGAGGCGATCGGCAGGAAGGAAGTGATCGCGGCGTCACCGCGGTTCGGGGACAATCAGTGACCGTGAAGCGGATCAAGATTCGCCGACGCGCGCTGAACGAAGCGAAGGAAGCCCGCGCCTGGTACGCCGAGCGCGACCCCGCCGTCGCGACTCGGTTCCTGATCGCCTTCGACGAAGTGCTCGCCCGCATTACGGCGGTGCCGGGGGTCGGAAGCACGTGGCCAGGGCTTTCCGAATTGCGACGCAGTCCGCTGGTGGGCTTCCCGTACTGGGTGATCTACGAGGACAGCGCGACTGTGGTGCTGGTGGTTGCGGTCGCGCACCAGAAGCGGCGCCCCGGCTACTGGGTCGACCCGTGAAGCTCGGCGCGAGCATCCGCCCAGTCGAGCGTTTCGCCCCGTCCCGCGCGAATCTCTTCGAGACGCCGTTGAAGCTCGACCGTCCACGCCGCCTCGACCTCCGCCGCGGAGTCGAGCGTCTCCAGCAGCTCGCCTACGAGCTGAGCCCGGTCGCGCTCGGGGAGCTTGATGGCCTCTTCCAGAAGTTGGCGTGCCTTGTCGTTCACCCGCGGAAGTGTAAACCCGCCGCCTTGCGCTGTCACCGCGCGCTACGTCGCGCAGCGACTCGGACTGAGCGAAGCAACTTCTACAAGCTGGTTGAGCGCGGCGGGCTGGCGCACGTGTGGGTGAGCAACGCGATCCGGATCTCGTCTGCGGGCCTGACCGCGTACCTCGGAAACGCGCCGTGAGGCTGCTCATTGAGCGGCTGAACAGTAGAACGGGCCGCAAGATCCTCAGCGTAGGGCACAGACCGCGCTGGCACAGTCGAGCGGCGCTGTGCGAGCGGAGCGCATGGGGTCTTCCCAGAAAGACGGGGTCTGCGGTGCGACCGATCGGAGAAACGGATGGGTCTTCCCTGAGAACAGCTGACCTGCGGGCTGTGCGGGCGGGTCTTCCCTGCAAACCGCCAAGAACCGCCAGCGGCAAACGGGCGAGGCGGAGCGCATGGGGTCTTCCTTGGTAACAGGCAAAGAACAGGCGACGTGCGGAGCAAGGACGCGGGCTGGGCGATCGTGCCCATCGCATCCTGTCCGCGGTCGCAGGCGCTGCCGAATGCACGGCGGGGCTTCGACGGGCCCGACTACGCCCGAAGGCCGCAAGCGCCTGGGCGACTTGGCCCGCGCTCGCTACATCGCGGCGGCACTGGCCGATGGCTGGGTCATCGCGCCGCCAGGTGTCGCTGCTGGGGTTGCCGCGCTCAAAGCCTCGCTGTGGGGCTCTCACAACCGCACGGCGGGAGTTCTTGGCGTAACCGGGCACGCGGTCCGGCGCGTTCTGGTTGGCCTGCCCTCGCGCGCCGAGGAGCTTGGTCAGATCTACTGTGTGCTCGAGCTCTCAAGTTAGAAGTGCGCCCAGGCGAGCCCGGCGCCTGCCTGCACGCCCGCTCCGCCGCCATTGGCCGTCACAGCCGCCTTGAACTGGAGGCTGAGGCCACGGGTCATCACGATGACGACGTCCGCCCGGAGGGTTCCAGCAAACCCGCCCAAGGTCACGGGCCGGTCGTTCCCGCGGCCATCGCCCTGCAAGAATGATTTGCGCCAGAACGCAGGGCCGATGGCGATAGTGACGTGGTGCCGGTCGCCAAGTCGCACGCCGGGTCCCACCGAGAGAACCTGGGCCGACCCCTGAGAGCTGAACAGGAAGTCCCCGTCGACCAGCCCAACGATGGCTATTCTCGGGGACAGTCGGCCCCCTGCCTGTCCGGAGAGGGTGAAGCCGCCCGCCAGGCCAAGCCCCAGGCCGCCCTCTGAGTAGCCCAGCAGGCCAACCGCGCCCAGCTCGCCAACAATTGAGGAGCCCTGACGCGGCGGGGGGGCATCGTCTGCGACCGCCACCGTAGCGAGGGAAGCCCGCCAGAGCCCGGTAGACGGCACGTCTGAAACGGAATTCGGAGTCATTGCCGTTATTTCGTCCTCCACGGCTTCGACCGCCTCCACGGCTGCAACCTTCCGCCCGATGGTGCGGAACAACACCACCAGTCCGCTGATGCTCACCACCCCACCCACAATCAAAGCGACCAGGCTGGCGCCGTACCAGGGGTTGCCCGCTGGGGACTGATAGGAATTCTGCAGTCCGCTGAACACGACAATCCCCGCACCGCCAAGAAGGTCGCCTAACAACAACAAACCAACGGCAGCGCTGAACGACACCCTGTCGAGATCTAGGTGTGCGACGACCAACCGTTCATTCGCGCGAAGCAGGCGCATCGAACGGTCCTCCTCAAAAGTGGCCGCGGGTAGCAAGCGGGCCGACGGCTTGGTCTCTGTCAGAGGTGGCGCGACCACGACATCCGACGGAGGAGGGCTCACACATCTGCCCTGATCACAAAGGCGGTCGCCCTTGCAGTCGGTGTCTTTGCCGCAGCCGCTCACCTCGGGTGGCGTTTGGCAAAGGACCAACCACGCCAGCGCAGCAAGCTGGAGTCCCACCTACCGGCCGCTCGTTCGTGGCCGAGCAGCTACCCTGGTCCCATCAATCATGACTTCCCCCGCACCCAATTCGGCTGAGCCTACTCCGAAGACGGAGCACCCAGCGATTAGCCGGTCCCTACGCTGGCGTTCGGCAGATGGACGTGCTCCACCGCTAATTCACGAACCGACTTCGCGAGCTGATGGATCGGCGCAAGCTGTCCATCAATCGCCTCGCCGACTTCAGCGGAATTGGCCGGGGTCGTGTATCTGAGATCCTCGGCGGCAAGTCGTCGCCGACGCTCCGAACAATGGGCCGTCTCGCTGAGGCGCTTGAAGTTTCCGTCCGGGACCTGCTGCCAGCTGACGAGTAGCGCTCTTCGACTCGAGAAGCGCATAGCCGAACCCTCTCAGCACCAGTAGCACCAGAGAAGCTCGTCTCGTTTGCTGTCGAGCCGCGCGAGGATCCAACGCCAGGGCCTTAAAACGGGGCCCTGAGGCCACACGGGGCACGACTCGGGCGGGTCGTAACCGTGCGCGCCCAGCCGAAGTAGTTGTGTACGACGTTGCAAAAGCAATGAAACGACCATTACCTTTCCGGTGCGGGCACGGCGGCAGCCGGTCACGTTTCCCCAGGCGTGACGCGCCCGCGGTTCATCCTCTGGGACGCTGGGGCGCTCGTGGACTTCACCGATTTGGAGCTCGCTGAGCTTCTCGAGTCAGACGACACGGCCGAGGCGCCGCTCACGCCAGAGCAGAGGGCCTTTCAGGACGAGCGCGCTAGGTTTGAGTCGGAGCGCCGCGAATTCGACCGCGAGCGCGAATGGTTGGAGACGCTTCGACGGATGGTGAGGATCCTCAAACAGGATCGGGCGGAGGCCCTCACGCGGAACCCCGCGATCCCGTCGGCCGGCGAGTCCATGAGGCCGTACCGGGCGCTCAGCGAGGCGATGCGCCCAGGGCCGCCATTGTCGGCCTTCGCACGCGGCTGGCTGGAACAGATGCAGGATCGATTCGATCCTGTGGTCGTCGCGATCCGCGGCGCGACCAGCGTCGACCCTGCCGAGCGCGATCCGGCGATCGACCGACTGATCGGCTACTGCGGCTGGCGGCATCCCGACATGAAGGCAGCTCTCATCTCGGCCGCCGATACCGTCCGCACCCCCCAGACCTTCAGGCCTGGCCGCAAGTGGGTGAAGACAGGCGGGCGCCTCGTGTCCGACGGCGCGGGGAACGTGGTGAGAGAGGGTGGCTCCCTGGCGACGGTTGTTCCGCTCGAGGCATTCGACGTGTGGCTACTCGTCCGCTGGCTCCGCGCCAAAGCATACGCATGGCTGCCCTCTCATCCCCACCGGCAGACCCGCAAGGACGGGCCGCACCGTCGAGAATTGCCGGCCGGCGGGCGACCGAGCGCGGTCGAAGTTGCTGGAGTTGAGCCGAGCGCCGAGGTGCTGATCGCCAGCCGACAAGCGCTCGCGCTGCTCGCCAGCTGCGCGGCTCGCGGCGAAATGGACGTGCTGCGGCTGCGGCTCGAGGGGTGCTCGACGGCCGAAGCGGCGCGGCGCCTGGGGATCCGGCCCGGCGCGGCACGCAAACGGATGTGGTCGCTCCGCGGGCGACCCTTGCCGCGCAAGGTGCGCGACGCGCTCACAGAGGCGGAGGTAACGCTTTAGCCGCCGACTTGGCCTGTGGGTATGGGCACCAAGCGAAGAGTCGAGCAGGCAGTCACCCCAGGCAGGCGCACGATCGCGGTTTACGAGACGGGCCGGGACGGGATCGAGCGCGTAGTTCTAGCGACGTCGGAGCCCTCGGTGGTGGCCGCGGTCGAGCGCGCCCTTGCCGAGCGCCTTGTCCGCAAGGACGTGCCCGACCCCGCCGGCACTGGCGGTGTCCAGTGAGCGCCGCGCCCTGGTCGAACGAGGAACTGCTTGAGGCCATCCGCAGGTCGCGGACGAAGCGCGGGCCTCGGCCCGAGGCGCCCGACCTGCTTGAGCTCGACCTCGGGGTGGCGGTGGCGGGGCTCGAAGCTCTGGCGGGGCAACTCGGCCTGCTGCGCCTCCGGCTCGCAGAGCGGCTCGCACCGAGGCAGCGATGAGTGCCCCTCTCGAGCGCGTCCTGACAGCCCTTGAGGCGCGCGGTCACGGCAAGCCGCAGAAGAAGACCGGCGGAGACTACGCGGTACGCTGCCCGGCGCACGAGGACACCAGCCCCTCGCTCAGCGTCACCGTGGGCTCTGACGGCCGCGTGCTGCTGCACTGTCATGCGGGCTGCGACCTCGCTGCGATTCTCACGGCGATCGGGCTGCGCCCGGCTGACCTGTTCGAGGCAAAGCCTGCTGCCGGCGGGAAGAAGCAGATTGTCGCCACCTACGACTACCGCGACGAGAGCGGCGCGCCGCTCTTCGAGGTGGTGCGCTTCGAGCCGAAGGACTTTCGACAGCGCCACCGAGGCCCGACCGGCGAATGGGTTTGGAAAATGGAAGGCGTGCGCCGAGTGCTCTACCGCTTGCCTGAACTGCTGAAGGGGCTCGCCACCGTCGCCGCGGTGTGGGTGGTCGAAGGCGAGAAGGACGTCGAGACACTCAGGAGCCTGGGCCTCACCGCGACCTGCAACCCGGGCGGCGCTGGCAAGTGGCTGCCGGACTACTCGGCGAGCCTCAAGGGCGCGTCGGCCGTCTACGTTGTTCCCGACAACGACAAACCCGGCCGGGACCACGCTGAAGCCGTTGCGAAGGTGCTGCGCGAAGTGGTGCCGGTGGTGCGCGTGGTGAAACTGCCCGGGCCGGGCAAAGACGTGTCCGAATGGATCGCGGCCGGTGGCACCCGGGCGCGGCTCGAGGCGCTGGCGCAGGCACCAGGCGCGCCGCAGTCGAGCGACTGGCCGAACGATGCCGCGGCGTCTTGGCCGACGCCCGTTCCAATCGGCGCGCGCGACGTGCCTCCGTTCCCGCTCGACGCGCTGCCGGAGTGGCTGGGCAACTTCGCTGCGAAGTTGGCGGTGGCAACGCAGACGCCTTGCGACCTGCCCGGGCTTCTGACGCTCGCCGTCCTGTCCGCCGCGGCAGCCAAGCGCGCCCGGGTCGAGTTGCGCGACGGGTGGATCGAGCCGCTCAACTTGTTCGTCGCGGTGGTGCTGCCCCCGGCCTCGCGCAAGTCGGCGGTGTTCGCGGTCGCAACGAAGCCCCTGCGGGAGTATGAGCGGGCCGAAGCTGCGCGGGTTCGGCCTGAGCGGAACGCAGCGTTGTCGCGGCTCGAGGTGTCGGAGCGCCGCCTGAAGCGGGCCCAGGACGCAGCAGCCAACGCGGATGCCGCCGACCTGGCGACCGCCAACGCGGAGGTGGCCCGGCTGACGGAAGAGCACGCTGCCCTCACAGTTCCCGCCGAGCCCCGCTTCATCGCTGACGACTGCACGCCGGAGCGGCTGGTCGGCTTGCTGGTCGAGCAGGGCGGTCGCATCGCGGTGCTCTCGCCAGAAGGAGGCGTGTTCGAACAAATGGCGGGTCGCTACTCGGAGAAGGGGGCCAACCTCGACGTGTACTTGAAGGGCCACGCGGGGGACGACTTACGCATCGACCGGGTGAGCCGTCCCACTGAGTATGTGCCTGCACCAGCGCTCACGCTGGGCCTGGCGATCCAGCCCGACGTGCTGCGCTCCCTGCGCGATCAGCCCGGGTTCCGCGGTCGGGGCTTGATCGGCCGGTTTCTCTTTTCGCTGCCGCGCAACACTGTGGGAAGCCGCGACGTGGATGCGCCCTCGATGCCTCATGAGGCCGCCACGCTCTACGACCGGCGAATGATGGAACTGGTTGCCATGGCGCCAGCGGAGGATGCGGAAGGGTGCTCAACCGAGCACGTCCTGCGACTTGCTGAGGAGGCCCGCGTGTCGTTGCGCGACTTCAGCCGCAAGCTTGAGCCCCAGCTTGGGCCCGGCGGTGCGCTTGAGCACATCGGCGACTGGGCCGGTAAGCTGGCCGGGGCGGTCGGGCGCATCGCGGGGCTGCTGCATCTGGCCGGCGACGGCGATCCGCTCCGCGATCCCATCGGCGCCGACACCATGTCCCGCGCGATCACCCTCGGCAGCTACCTGCTCGAGCACGCCCGCGCCGCCTTCGACGAGTTGGGCGGGACGCCAGCCCTTCGGGCCGCACGAGCCATCTACGAACTGCTGGCCCGCTCTCCCGAGCCTCAGGGCGGGTGGACCTCGCGCGACGTTCACCAACAGCTGCGAGGCCGCTCCGAATTCGCCCAGGCCGACGCCCTGGGGCCCGGCTTCACGGTACTCGAGGACCAGGGGTGGATCCGTCGGCAGGAGCGACGCACCGGGGGACGGCCGACCGTGGGGCTCAAGCTACACCCCCTACTCAGACACTCAAAACACTCAAAAGCCCACGGCGAATCACCTTCTGAGTGTTTTGAGCGGCTGAGCAGGCCAGTCGGCCCGACCGGCGAGGGCGACCAGACGCCGTGCGCCGCCGTCCCAGACCCGGAGCCCACGGCACCCATCCCCGGCGCGCTGCCATGAACGCCGCACCGATCGAGGCGCTCTGGACCGTAGAGGACGTGATGACCTTCACCGGTCACCGGCGCAGCTGGGTCTACAAGATGGTCGACGTCGGGGGGCTCCCTGCGCTCCGGCTCGGCGGGCTGCGATTCGTCCCGGATGAAGTGAAGCGGTGGGCGCTGCGCCAGCGTGGCCCGGCCGCCGTGATTCCGATCGAGCGCGTCGGAACAGAATGACGACACGAGATACCATGTGTCACTCTACCCGCGTGGCTCACTTCGGCAAATGCATCGGATGCGGTCGCAAGCGCTCGCTGGTCGCCCACAAAAGCTGCGCGACCTGTTACCAGCACGCCCGGCGCGATCGAATGCGTGGGGGACCGGCTGCGCCGCGCGCGGCCCCGGGCGAAGGCGGCATCGTCTCTCTGCGGATCGACACGACGCTTCGGAAGGCGATCCGAACTGCGGCCCGCGCCGCGGGCGTACCTGTCTCGATGTGGATGCGGACCACGCTGGCACGGGCTGCGATGCGAAAGGTGGGTTGACCATGGCGAGCGTCATCAAGAGGGGCGGCAAGTGGTACGTGAAGTTCCGAGCGGCCGACGGCACCGTGAAGCGCAAGGTGCTCCCCGACCTCACCGAGAAGAAGGCCAAGCAGAGCGCTGCGGATCTCGAGCGCGCGGCCGACCGGCAGATCCTTGGACTCGACCCGACTCCCCCTCGCGACGGCGGCGGCACCGTTGCGGCGCTGTTCGCTTGGTGGCTCGATACCTATTCGGCCGGATCGCCCTCGCACGACCGCAACATCTCTGCCGTGCGCGGCCACTTCTCGAGCTCGGCGCTGGGAGCGATGCGGCTGGTCGACGTGCGCGCCGGTGACGTCGAGACGTTCCTACAGGCGAAAGCCGCGACGCTCGCCCCGCAGAGCCTGAACCACCTTCGCCGATACCTGGTGACCGCATTCTCCAGGGCGATCGAGGCGGGCCGCTGGGAAGGTGCCAACGAAGCAAAGAAGACGCGGAAGCGAAAGGTGCCGAAGGCCGCGGGCGACTACCTGCGCGTCGAAGAGGTGGCGCCAATGCTGATGGCGCTCGAGCCGCGCCGTCGCCCGCTCTTCGCGACAGCGATCTACACCGGCCTTCGGAAGGGCGAGCTGCTCGCCTTGAGGAAGAGCGACGTCGAGCTCAGGCCGCGACTGCTCACCGTCGCGCGCACCAACACCCGCGCCACCACCAAGGGTGGCCAGGCTACGGCGATCCCGATCGCGGCCGACCTGATCCCGTACCTTGAGGCCGCGGTCGCCTCTTCGCCATCCGAGCTGCTCTTCCCCGGCGCGAACGGCCTGCCAATGAGGAAGGACGCCGACTTCTGCAAGGCGTTGCGCCGCGCGCTCGCCGACGCGGGAATCACCACCGGCTACGCGCATGTCTGTCGGCGGCTGGAGAAGGGGCGGCAGTGCCGCCACGTCGAGCTGGCACCCGATGCGGCCTTGCGCCTCTGCCCGGTTCACGGGGCGAAGTTGTGGCCGAAAGCGAAGGTTCGGCAGATCCGCTTTCACTCGCTGCGACACACCACAGGGAGCCTGATGGTCATGGCCGGGGTGAACGTGATCGCCGTCTCGAAGATGCTCAGGCACTCCGACGTGAAGATCACCGCTGACGTCTATGCGCACCTGTCGCCCGAATACCTCCGGGCCGAGGTCGACAAAATGAAGCTGGGCACGGGCGTCCCCGAACTGCTCGAGCCGCTCCGCGCGGCGGTGAATGCCGGGGCAGGGGCCAAAGAGGGTCCAAATCGGGTCCAAGCGCTCGATGCAGAAAAAGCGAAGGGCCGGAACCCGGTGGGCAACCCCGCCGAACTCCGGCCCTTGAACCCATGCGCGATAGTGGATTCGAACCACTGGCCTTCGGCTTCGGAGACCGACGCTCTATCCAGCTGAGCTAATCGCGCGTACGTCTTCGGCACTCGTAGTCGACCCCACCTGCTCAAGCAAGTGTGCTCACACGGCGGGGAGCCGCGGAGCGAGGCGCCGGAACGACCGCCGCGAAGACTCGACCCCCGAGAGCGCCGCGATCGCCAGCCAGTCGCAGCGCACCGTCGACGCGGCGCTCGCCGTCCTTCCCGTCAAATACCGCGAGGCCCTGCTGCTGGTGTGCGTGGAACACTTCGAGCCCACCGAAGCCGCGCGTATCATCGGCGTCACCCCGGAAGCCTTCCGGCAACGCCTCTCGCGCGCCCGCGAGCAACTGCCCCTCGCGCTCCACGCCGGAGAAAAAAATGAGCGCCAAAGATCCTGTCGATGCCCTGCTGGGCTCGCTCGCGCCCGTCGAGCCCCCCCGTGGCGCCCAGCCGCAGCTGCATCGCGCCTTCGAGAACCACGCGGAGGAAGCGAAGAAGACGACCGCTCCGGCGTGGCGCGCCTGGAGCCGCTGGGTCGAGCCCGCCCTGGTCGCGATCTTTGCGCTCATCCTCCTCGTCTGGGCCATCAGCAAGGTGCTCGCTGGATGATCAGCCTCGCCGGCAAGTTCGTCAGCCTCGTCCCCCTCGAGGCCTCCCACGCCGACGCGCTGCTCGCCGCCGCGGGTGAGGATCGTTCGACCTACGCGTTCACCATCGTCCCCCGCGATGTCGACCAGATGCGGCAGTTCATCGCGATCGCGCAGGGCGAGGCGACCCGTGGCGTGTCTGTTCCGTTCGCCACCATCGATCGCCGCAGTGGCAAGGCCGTCGGGTCGACGCGCTTCATGGCGCTCGATTGGTGGGGGCCGTATTTCGGGCCGGCGCCGTCGAAGGAGCTTCCGCCCAGTGGGGTGGAGATCGGCAGCACCTGGCTGGCCGCGTCGGCCCAGCGCAGCGTGATCAACTCCGAGGCGAAGCTGCTGATGCTCCGGCATGCGTTCGAGACGTGGAAGGTCGAGCGCGTCACTCTGAAGACCGACGCGCGCAACCGGCGGTCTCGCGATGCGATCATCCGGCTCGGCGCAACGGAAGATGGCGTGCTTCGCGCGTGGCAGCTCGCCAGCGACGGCGGCCCTCGCGACACCGCCATCTATTCCATCCTTCGTTCTGAATGGCCGGGCGTTCGCGATCGGCTCGTCGGGAAGATCTAAAGGGGCACCGAGGCGGCTCCTCTTGCTCCTCCCTACTTTCCGCCCAGCAGCTCTGACACCGTCACCGCTGTGAGGCCGCGGCGCTGCAGTTCCTCCAACAGCACCGGCAGGTTCCGCACCGTCGCCTCTCGTACCGCGGCCGGCGTCCCGCGCAGCCCGTCGTGCAGCACGAGGATGTCGCCCGCCCTCGCCGCACTGGCGAGCTTGATTGCGCGGGCCTCATCGAACGCCCATGCGCCGTCACGCGCCGCGCCAGACCACATCACCACCTCGACGCCCACCGCCCGCGCGGCCGCATGCACCGGAGGGTTCCGGATCCCCACCGCCGGCCGGTACCACCGCGGCGCGGCGCCGAACGTCGCCAGCAACGTCTGACACCGCCTCAAGTCTTCCGTGAGCGCCGGCGCCGAGAACAGGTGCCGCCCCGTGTTGTGGCTGAACGTGTGGTTCCCGAGCTCGTGGCCCGCGGCGATCAGCGCCCGCGCGACGTCCGGAGATTTCTCGACCAGCTCTCCGATGCAGAAGAACGTCGCCCGCGCTTTCGCCTTTGCCAGCGCCTCGGCGATCCGCGGCGTGAAGTCTGGATGCGGCCCGTCGTCGAACGACAGGGCGATGCGAGCACCCGTGCGCGGCCCGTGCGAGTGCTGGGGCCCGAAGAGCGCCAGCTGCGGGTGGAACATGCCGAACCCGACCGCCGTGAGGCCGGCCCCGGTTATCGCGCCCACCAGCGCTTCGATCATCTGCGGCGCAGCGCGACGGTGCCTTCGCCGCCACCCAGCGAGAACGATCGCAGAGCCGCGCTCTCGCCCGGCTTCAGCGCGCGCGCGGCCTCGACCACCTTGATGATGCCCGCCGATGGATTCACGAACGCGCCCTGCGGCGGCTTCTCTGTCCACTCGAGCATCTGCTTCGAACGGCTGGTGAGCTTCACGTCGCTGATCTGCAGCTCACCCGGCTCGAGCGACAACAGCACCGCGCCTGCACCTTCCGACGGCGTCCACGGTGCTTCCATCAACTTGAAGGCCGCCTCGAGCGCCGGCACCGTCTCGTCCGAGCACACCACCAGCACCTTGCTGCAGCGCTTCATCGTCAGCAGGTCGATGCCTTCTTTCAGCGCCGCTTCCGACGAAACTTCTCGCGCCGTGCACGTCAGCGATGGGCCCGTGATCTTCAAGCTCAGGCTGATCTGCCCCGCGAGCGAGTGGTGCACCGACTGGTGAAACGCCGTCGGGCTGCCGAACCCCGCCCCGCGCACCGCGATGCCTTCGAGGAAGTCGACCGTCGCCTGCAGCCCGCCGTAGCCCGTGCCGACCACCAGGCCCAAACCGTCCACAGAATGCGAGCCCAGCGCCTGCCGAGCGACCTGCAGCGCCATCCGGTCGACCCGCGGCAGCCGCTTCGCCGCCTTGTCGGCCTCGTCGCCAATGGTGGTGACCCGCGTTGCTCCTTCGGGAGGCGCGATCGCCGCGAGCCCGAGAATCGTCGCCGCCGTCATGGCGCACGCTCCAGGACCAGCACCGTGTTGTTGCCCCCGAAGCCGAACGAGTTCGACATCACCTTCGACACCTTTGCCTCTTTCGGCGCCGGGCCCATCACCGGAATCGACACGTCGGGATCCGTCTCGCCCAGACCCACGTTGCCGGGGATGAAGCTGTCACGCATGCAGAGCAGGCTGATCGCGGCCTCGAGCGCGCCGGCCGCTCCGAGTGAGTGGCCCGTGACGCCCTTGGTCGAGCTCACCGGCGGCACGCGAGTTCCGAACACCGCCTTCAGCGCGAAAGACTCGGCCTTGTCGTTCGCCGGCGTCGCCGTGCCGTGCGCGTTCACGTAGTCGATCTGCGACGGCTCGACCTGCGCGTCCGCCAGCGCCGCGCGCATCGCCGCGATCGCCCCCACGCCTTCCGGGTGCGGCGCCGTCATGTGGTACGCGTCGGCCGAGAGTCCCCAGCCGGAAACGAGCCCGTAGATCGTCGCTTGCCGCGCGCGCGCAGCGTCCAGGGGCTCGAGCAGAAGGAACGCCGCCGCCTCGCCCAACGACAGCCCGTTGCGCGTCTTGTCGAACGGTTTGCATGCGTGGCTCGACAGCAGCTTCAGCGCGTAGAAGCCCGCCCAGGTGAGGCGGCACAGGGAATCGACGCCGCCCGCCAATGCCCACGGCGCCCCCGCTTCGACCCGCGCCGCCGCGTAGCCAATCGCGTTCGCGCTCGACGAGCAGGCCGTGGCGAAGGTGTGCCGCTCGCCCTCGAGCCGAAGATCGCGGCAGAGGCGATCGGCGATCGTGCCGACCGCGTGGTTCACCAACAGCTGCCGCTGCGACGCCCCTTCGGGTCTGCCCCGGTGTTGCAGGTAGTGCTGCTCGGACTCGTAGATGCCGCCCGTCGTCGAGCCGATCGCGATCACGCCTTCACCGGCCGGCTTGAACCCGCCCAGCGCATCGATCGCCGCCGACAAGGTGAGCCGTTGGCTGCGCGAGTAGTTCGGCTTTCCTTCGAGCAGCGCGTCTTCGACCTGGCCCACCGGCCGCGTCTGAAGGCCTTCGGTCTGGAAGAGCGTCAGCGGCTTCAGCGCCGTGACGCCCGTGCGAAGCCCGGCGCTGTGCGCGTCGAGCCCGCGGCCCAGATCCGACACCATTCCGATTCCGGTGATTGCGACGTTCTTCACTGCATTTCTCCCATCGATTCGATCTGCGCCCAGAAGCCGAGGCGATCGGCCGAGGTGAGGCTGAACGGCTGGCCACTGGCGACCGCAGCGGCGAGATCGAGCAGGTCGCCGCGCGGACCATCGGGCGTCTCGCCGTAGCCCGTGGAGCCTGTGATCGTCACCGGCCCCTGCGCTTCGATCAAAAAGAGGCAGATGAAGTCGGCCTTCGTGCCCCACTCGAAACCGCCGCAGAGCACCGCCGGCGCGCGCCCAGAGTCGACGTCGTCGATCGCGGTCGCAACAGCGGTCAGCCCACTCGCGGCGCCCGAGCTGACGGTGGTGATCGCTCCCTTCGCGTTGAACGCGACGGCGAGCTCTCCCAGCGGAGCAGACGGCAGGGTGTAGACGAAGAGCGACGGCCCGCCGAAGCCCAGGCCCTTCTTCGTAAGCTCTTCGTTGAACTCGCGATCGGGTCCAGCGCTGCCGCTGGCCGAGCCAAGGGTCAGCGCGAGGCCTTCGATCCGCTTGTCGTGCAGCACGACGGACGCCAGCTGAACCAGGGCCCTGGCCTGCGGATGCGGGCGGCGCGCCTTCGGGTGAATCTTCGACAGCGGCGGCGCCTCGGCCCAGGCGCCCAGGGGGCCATCGGCGAGCTCCGGCGGGTCGCCTCCAATCGTGACGCCCTTCGCCGTCCACGCGGCCCAGCGCGAAATGCCGGCGGTCATGGGTCGTGCCTCCGCACCAGCAGCGCGGCGTTGATGCCGCCGAACCCTGCGGTCGCGATCAGCGCACGGGGCGCCTCGTGCTGGCGGATGACGGTGACCGGGTCGATGCTGAGCTTCGGGTCGAGCCGATCGAGCCCGACGATTGGCCAGAGCTCCCTTGCGTCGAGCGCGGCGAGGCAGCCGATCAGGTCGAGGACGCCGGCAGCTCCAAGGGTGTGGCCAATGGATCCTTTGCTCGCGCAGACCGGAATTCCTTTGGGCCCGAAGAGCCGCGCGCACATCGCAGCTTCCATCGCGTCGTTCTGCACGGTGGCGGTGCCGTGCGCGTGGTAGCGGCCGATGTCCTTCACCGTCAGCTGCGACGACTTCAGCGCCGCCTGGCAGGCGCGCAAGAGCCCATCGCCTTCGGGGTGCGGCGCCGTCTGATCGTTCGCGTCCGACGCCGCGCCGAACCCATCGATCCACCCCAGCGGCTTCCGGCGATTGGCGGCGGCGCTTCCCGCGCTCTCGAGCACCAGCACCGCTGCGCCTTCGCCCATCGACAGCCCCATTCGGTTCGCATCGAACGGAGCGGCCGGCTTTGCCGACATCGCCTTCAGCGCATGAAACCCGGCGTAGACGAACGGGTGCAGCGCTTCGACGCCGGCCACCACCGCCTCGTCGACCACTCCGGCATCGATCAGCTGCAGCGCGGCACCGATCGCTGCGCTGCTCGAAGCACACGCCGCCCCGATCGCGCGAACCGGCCCCCGGGCCCGAACGCGCTCGGCGAGAAAAGCAGTCAGGTGCGCGAAGGGGTCGACCTCGCCCTGATCGAGCACGCGGGGCAGGGAGCCCTTGGTCGAGCCGAGCAACACCGCCCGGCGAGGCGACGGGGCCCACTCGCGCCAGCCCAAAGCTTCTTCGGCGGCGAGCTTCAACAGCCCGAGCGCGCGATCGCCCTTCGTCTCGACCGGGACCTGGGCGGCCAGATCGCTGCAGAGCCCTTCGGCAGGGAACGCGGTGAGCTTGCGAACGCCGGTGCGGCCGGCGCGAAGCTCGGAGGCGAGGGCCTGCAGTCCCTGGCCGTGGGCGCTGACGATTCCGTAAGAGGTGATGGCGACTGGCATGGTCACTCGGTGGCGCGCTGCAGGGCGACCTGCTTCGCCACGATCTCCCGGGCTCTCTGGGCGGCGGCTTTGGGCTCTCCGTCGACGGTGAATCCGGGAAGTAACGTGATCTGAACGCGAATGCCCTTGAAGAAGTAACGAAGGCTGCGGTTCTTGATCACGCTGGGAGTGCCGGTGATCGCCACCGGCACCACCTTCACCCCGGCCTCCTTTGCCGCGACAAAGGCGCCCGTCTTGAAGCGCTTCACTGCGCCGTCGAAAGAGCGGTGCCCTTCGGGGAACCAGAGCACGTGGCAGCCCAGTTTCAGCCACTTGCGACAGGCGTGCAGCACCCGGGGCGCGTCGGATTCGTCACCGGTGCCCGCGCGGATGTAGCCCGCCAGGTAGAGGTGCCAACCGATCGGGGGGATCCAGAACAGCGGCGCCTTGGCCATGAACTTGAATTGGGGCAGGGCGGCCAGCAGCATGATCACGTCGCTGATCGAGCTGTGGTTCGGCACCAACATCACCCCACCGCCTTTCAGGTGCTCAAAGCCGCGGGCCTCGATGGTGATTCCCGGCAAGACCCACATCACGCCGCGCCCCCAGGCCTGGCTCAGGTAGCCGACCACGACGCGCTTCGGATCCGTCCACGGGTTGAACGGGACGCTGAGGATCACCGCGAGGGTTGAGAGGGACGCGCCGAGAATCCAGACCCAGGCCCAGAGCAGAAAGGAACCAATCACGGATGGCTGGGGTTAGTATGACGCGCCATGGCGAGCCAGCCGCAAAACGGTGCCCAGCCGAGATTCCTCGGTAGATACGAGCTGATGTACCTGCTGGGTCAGGGAGGAATGGGCGAGGTTCATCTCGCGCGGCTCACGGGCGCTGCTGGCTTCGAGAAGCTCTGCATCGTCAAGACGATCCTCCCGCAGATGATGACGGATCCCCAGTTCGTCGATCGCTTCCACCACGAGGCGAAGGTCCTCACCCACCTCACGCACAGCAACATCGCGCAGGTGTACGACATGGGGGACGTCGACGAGACCCTCTACATGGCGATCGAGTACGTCGCGGGCGTCGATCTTTCGCGGGTGGAAGATCGCGTGAAGGGCATGCACGCGATGGTGCCGGTTCAGATCGCGGTGCTGATCGGCCAGCAGATCACCGAAGCGCTGGGCTACGCGCACCGCAAAGTCGGAGCCGATGGCGCGGCGCTGGGCATCGTTCACCGCGACGTCTCGCCGCAGAACGTGATGGTCAGCTACGAGGGCGAGGTCAAGGTGATCGACTTCGGGCTCGCGAAGAGCACGGCCCGCAGCAAGCACACCATGCCGTCGACGGTGCTCGGCAAGCTCGGGTACATGTCGCCCGAGCAGGCGAAGGGCGAGCCCGTCGATCACCGCAGCGACATCTATTCGGCGGGCATCGTCCTCTGGGAACTGATCGCGGGCCGGCCCCTGTTCCTCGGCGGCACGGTGGGCGAGATGGTCGCCCAGATGGCCTTCCCGAAGGTCGTCTCGCTGCGCTCGATTCGGCCCGAGGTTTCCGAGACGCTGGATCGCACGGTGATGCGCGCGCTCGCCGCGGATCCATCGGCCCGGTACAACCGCGCGGACGATTTTTCGCGCGCCCTCAACGAGCTGCTGGTGCGCGAGAACCTGTCGGTGTCGTCGGAAGACGTCGGCAACTACGTGCGGTCGATGTGCCCCGAAGAGTTCGCGGCCGAACGGAACCTGCAGTCGAAGCTGTCGAGCGATCGCAAGAAGGGCAGCTCGCCGAAGGTGCAGTCGCGTCCGGCCGAATACGCGGGCACGGCGATTCGCCAGTCGTCACGCGACCTCGACGCGGTCGCTGACACCGGCAAGAGCGAGCGGATCAAGCTTGAAGGCACGATGCTGCGGCCTCCTGCCGCAGTGCAGCCGCTGACGGGCCCCCAGCGCGCGCTGTCGGGCTCACTGTCTCCAGCCCCAAGGCCGTTGCAGCTCGATCGGCCGGTGACGCCGCGGCCAGCGACTCCCGCGCCGATGCGGCCGCCCTCATCGCCGATGCAGCAGCCGCGTGAGAGCTTTGTCGGGGTCGACGCGACGGAAGACGAGCTGAAGATTCAGAAGAGCAACGGCCCGCTGATCGCCGTGCTCGCGGTGGCCTTGCTCGCGCTGGCCGGCGGTGGCTACCTGTACACCCAGCGCGGTGGCGACGCGGTGGTGGTGGAACCGCCGAAGACGGAAGAGCCGAAGGAGCTCATCGTCGCGAAGCCGGAAGAAGAGAAGCTCGTAGCGGTGGAAGTGAAGCCGGAAGACAAGCCGGCCGAAGAGAAGATCGAGACACCGACGAAGACGCCCGAGCTGATCGCGGCCCCCCTGACGCGCACGGAAGTGCAGGGCGAGACGCTGGCGATGTTCCGCGACAAGGGCGAGCTGTGGGTGCGCCCGAGCAAGAAGACCAAGCTGAAGATCGGCGACGAGCTGACCGTGGTCGGTGGCCCGATCGCGGGCACTGCCATGCGTGAGACGTACGGCGCCGGCGCGATCATGGAACTGAAGGGGCCGATTGGCCGCGTCGACGAAGGGGTTCAGGTGCCGAAAGGCCTGCCGATGTTCGCGGTGATCGACAAGGGCGGCCGCAAGAAGGCCGAACGCGTCGCCGCTGCTGCCGCGATCACGCCCGCTCCGGCCAAGACGCCAGAGCCCGCGATCACCCCCAGGCCCTTTCCGGGTGACGCGAAGCCGGCCGAGAAAAAAGAAGAGATCCCTGCCGCCGTCGCCGCGCCCGTGAAGAAAGAGGCGCTGGTGCTCAAGGGCCGCATCACCAACGAGTCCTCGCGCGGCGTGATGCTCTTCAACGACAGCACCTTCAACTGGACGAATTGCGAGGTGCGATTGCCCTTCAAGAAGGTCTTCAGGTTCGAAGACGTGATCGCGGCGAACAACAGCGACAACATTCGCCACCGCAACTTCGCGGAAGACACCCGCGAGCCCGACCAGCACATGAAGGCCGGCTGGGCGATGGTGCGCTGCAAGGAAGCGGGCGGCTACGTGTGGTGGGGCCCGAAGATGGCCCTCGAGTAGCAGCCGCCTACGTGCCCTTCAGCTCGGCGCGCCGATGATCAGCGACGTGTTGATGCCGCCGAAAGCGAAGTTGTTGCTCATCACCCGGCTGACCTTGCGCCGCACGACCTCGCGCAGGTGGTTCGGGCCTTTCGCCTCGTCGGCGATCTGCTCGAGGTGAAGGGTCGGCGCGAGAAAGCCGCGATCCATCATCAGGAGGCTGAAGATGACCTCGAGCGCTCCGCAGGCAGCGAGCGTGTGGCCAGTGTGGCCCTTGGTCGAAGACAGTGGAACCTGGTCGCCCATCACCTGCACGGTCGCCTGCGCCTCGACGCCATCGCCCTGCGCGGTGCCGGTGGCGTGCCCATTCACGTAGCCGATGTCGTTGGGCTTGAGGCCCGCGGACTCGAGCGCCAGCGCCATCGTGCGCGCCATGCCGGCCTGGTCGGGTGACGACATGTGCTCGGCGTCGCAGGTGGTCGCGAAGCCGAGGATCTCGCCATAGATGGGGACGCCGCGGGCGATCGCGTGATCCAGTGACTCGAGCACCACGATGCCCGCGCCTTCTGCCACCACCAGGCCGTCGCGCCGCTTCTCGAAGGGGCGGGGCGTGAGCTGCGGCTGATCGTTGAAGGCGCGCGAGGTGCCGCCGACGATGTCGAAGGTGATCGCGGTGGTCGAGTGAAGCTCTTCCGTGCCGCCGCAGAGCATCACGTCCTGCGCGCCGGCGCGAATGGTCTCGAAGCCCTGACCAATCGCCTGGCTGCTGGACGCGCACGCGGCGACGGGCGCCCAGACGCGGCCCTTGATGTGGTGCATCAGCGCGACGTTGGTCGCCGCCGAGTGCGACATCAGCTGAAGAAAGGTCGTCGACTTCAGGCCGCGCGGGCCCGACTCACGCAGCGTGTCGAAGTACACCTGCATCGCCGACGGGCTGCCGACGGTCTGCCCAATCGACAAGCCGGCGCGGTGCGAGGCCAGCAGCGCTGGGGTCAGCTTCGCGTGGGCGATCGCATCTTTCGCCGCCAGCGCCGCGAGGATCGCGACCCGGCCCATCGACCGCCGGTACTCGCGGGGGATGCTCTTCTCGTCGATGTCGGTGACGACGCCGCCGACCCGGGTGTGAAGGTCCTTCCACTTGTCCCATTCGGGCATCGCGCGAACGCCTGACTTGCCGTTCTCGAGCGCGTGGGCGATCGCTTCCGCCGTGTTGCCGATGGGGGACAGCGCGCCATAGCCGGTGATGACGACGCGGTTCACGCGACCGCCACGCGATCGAAGATCGCCTCAAAGCCCAGCAGGTAGGAGCAGGTCACGAAGCCTCCAATGGTCACGCCGACGATGCCCGGCATCAGAATGCTGTGGCCGGTGAGGAAGAGGTTGTCGATCTTGGTGCGGGAGGCGAGCGCGTACCGGCCCCAGCGTTCCATGCCGTGGCGCAGGCCGTAGAGGCCGCCTTCGGGCGAGGCGGTGTAGTCGCGGTTCGTCAGCGGGGTCGACGTCTCGATGGGCGTCAGGTGCCCGGCGTGATCCGGCAGCAGCTTCTCGATCTGCGCCTGCAGCTCGCGGGTGTGGCGCTGCTTGAACGCCGCGTACTCGGGCGGCCGTTCGCCGGTCTTCGTGTTTTCCCACTGCTTCACTTCGTTCCACCCCATCAGGCCGAGCGCCAGCACGACGCGCTTGTGTTCCCAGCCCTGCTCGCGGTCGGAAGGAAAGGTCAGGAACAGGCCGCGATCCGACGTGTCGGAAGGCTGGCGGTCCAGGTACATGTCGTCGACGTTCAGCGAGGGAAACGAATAGATGTTGTGGTCGCGGCGGACGTCGCTCGTCGACGACGACTCGAAGTACACCGCGCTGCAGCCGATGCTGTTGCGACTCTCGCGAACGCGCGACGTGAACGCCGGCCGGAAGACACCCGGCGGCAGCAGGTCGAGCGTCAGCGACGGGTGGGCGTTGCTGATGATGCAGCGGCCGAAGATGCGATCTTTGTGGGGCGGCTCGCCGGCGCGGCCCGCACGCTCGGTGGTCACGCTTTCCATCTGGCCGTCTTTCATCTCGAGCGCGGTGACCTTCGTCCGCGTGCGCACCTCGCCCCCGTTGGCCTTGATCGCGTCGACCATCACCTTCGCCAATGCATCGCCGCCGCCTTCGAGGCCGACCGGGCCCTGCAGCATCGAGTCGAGCACGAGGGCGTGAAGCTCCAGCGGCGTGGTGGGTGGGTCGACGCCGTAGAGGAAGCTCTGGCCGGTGAGCACCGCGTAGAGGCGCTCGTTCTTCGTCAACGAGCGGATGAAAGGCGCCAGCGCGACGTTCGTGTACTCGCCGCTGACTTCCGGCGGCTTCTGAAAGCTGTACGCGAAGCTCTCGGCGCAGATCTTCTGGCAGGCGTCGGCGTAGGTGTCGATCGCCTTGCGCTCGCCCGGAAATTCTTCGTTCAGCCGCTTCGTCAGCGCGGGCCAGCCGGCGGGAACGCGGAACTCGTAGTCGGGGAACTTGAGGACGTCGAAGCCGTCGGGGTCGAGGTCGTGCCACTTCAGCTGATCAGCGACGCCCATGAAGCGCAGGTACTTGCCCATGGTGCCGCCTTCGCCGATGCCGCCCAGGTAGTGGAACCCGGTGTCGAAGGGCACGCGCTTGCGGAAGAAGCGGTGGAGGCAGCCGCCGGTGCGGTAGTGCTGCTCGAGGACGAGGACCTTGAAGCCCTCGCGCGCCATGATCAGGGCGCAGGTGAGGCCCCCCATTCCCGAGCCGACCACGATCAGGTCGAAGTGCCCTTCGGGGAGATTCTTCTGCGGCTGAAAGGTGTCCTTCATTTTTTAGAGCAGCTTGCCGTCGCCCGCGTAGCCCATCAGCGTGGCCTCGGCGATTCTTTGGTTGCCGACCATGACTTTTCCTTTTCCGGTCAGGGTGCCGAACCTTTCTTCGCCGATGGTGACCTCATACGTCACCTCTTTTCCGGGCTCGACGATCGACCGGAAGCGGGCGCGATCGATGCCGACGAGGAAGACGCGCTCGCTCTTTCGCTGGGTGAGCGCGAAGTACGCCATCGTCTGGGCCAGGCCTTCCATGAGCAGCACGCCGGGGACGACGGGATGATCGGGAAAGTGACCCTTGAAGAAGTGCTCGTCTTCGCGAAACAGGCGCACGCCGACGACCTTCGTCTCGGTGAGCTCGACGATGCGGTCGACGAAGAGAAACGGGGGCTTGTGCGGCAGTACGTCGGCGACGTCTCTCATGTCAGCGCGCGCAAGACGACCGAAGCATTGGTGCCGCCGAAGCCGAACGAGTTCTTCAGCACGGTGCGGGGGCGAACGTTCAAGCTCGCCTTCGGGAGGTTGAGCCCCGCGCACGCGGCGTCGGCCTCGATGAGGTTCGGATTTCCGGCGATGAAGCCGTCGCGCATCATCAGCGCGCAGTAGACGAGCTCGGAGGCGCCGGCCATCCAGCACTCGTGGCCGGTGAGGCCCTTGGTCGACGAGACAGGCACCGGGTGGCCCTGCAGCACGGCGGTGATCGCCCTGGCTTCGACTGCGTCGCCAGCGGGGGTCGAGGTCGCGTGGGCGTTGACGTAGTCGAGCTCGCTGGGGTGCACATGGGCGGCTCTCAGGGCCTGTTCCATCGCGCGCCGGGCACCTTCGCCCGAAGGGTTGGTGAGGTGGCCGCCGTCACACGAGAAGCTGTAGCCGAGCACTTCGGCATAGATGTGCGCGTTGCGGGCGCGGGCGGAGTCGATGGCCTCGACGATCAGCGCTGCGCCGCCACCCGAGGGGACGAGGCCGTCGCGGCCGGTGTCGAAGGGGCGCGACGCGTGGGTCGGATCATTCTCGCGGGTCGACAGCGCACCGAGCGCATCGAACGCCGCCATGCCCTGCCAGGCGGTTTCCTGAGCGCCGCCGCAGATCATGATTTCCTGCATCCCCTGCGAGATCATCATCGCGGCCTGGCCGAGCGCGTGGAGCCCCGACGCACACGCGGCAGACAGCGACCAGCAGGCCCCCTGCACGCCGAACATCGAGCTCAAGTTCATGCTCACTGTCGAGCTCATCACCTTGATGATGTGCCCGGTGCCGAGCGCGCCGGTGCGCTTCTCGGCGGTCAGCGCCTTGAATAGCTCTTCGTTCGCCTCACAGGTGGAGTCGTTGCCGAAGATGACGCCGACGTCGGGCTGGGCGAAGCGTTCGCGCGGAATGCCGGAATCAGCGACGGCCTCGAGCGCGGCGGCGCAGCCATACGCAGCGGGCTGGCCCATCGTCTTGCGGTGCTTGCGATCGAACCGGGCATTCGGGTCGAAGCCGCGGACGATGCCAGTCAGTGACGATCTGAACCCGCGCGCCTTGCGTTCGGGGTCGATGCCAATGCCGCTGATGCCGTTGCGCAGCGACGCGCTGACCTCAGGCAGGGTCAGGCCAAGCGAAGAGATCGTGCCGATTCCGGTGATGACCGCGCGACGCATGAAGGCCCGGTCGGATAACACGGACTTGTTTTAAATGGAATTGACCCAGAGCCGTCTCATTGGTAGCGAGCCGCCCGAAATGTCGGAACCTTCCAAGTCACAGCAGGCCCAGAAGATCGTGATCGACACGTTGTCGAGCGAGTTCGAGCTCGAGCGCGAGAAGATCGTCCCTGAAGCCAGGCTGCGTGACGACCTGGGCCTCGACAGCCTGGACGGCGTCGACCTGATTGTGGCCCTGGAAAAGGCGCTGTCGGTGCAGATCCCCGAGACGGATGCCCGCCAGATGCGCACCGTTGCCGACATCTTCGCCTTCATCGACAAGGCAGTGGCGGGTTTGGAAACGGCGCAGCAGACTCCTCCTGCCGCCTGAGTTGATCGTTTCGGCTCTGGCCGGCAACTGGAGTGTCTATGACCGCTCTTCTTGCGCTGCTGGTGCTGTCGCAGTCTCCCAACATCGACGCAGAGGTCTTCCTCGACCGTGGCGAGACGTACCTGCGCGCGGGCCAGGCGAACGGGGTCGAGATCGGCGCCGCGCTGCAGGTGTTCGACGCGAAGAGCCGCGCACCGGTAGGCACGGCGGTGGTGATGGAGGTGTGGGAGTCGCTGTCGCGGGTGAACCTCGACTCGAAGGCCCTGGCGTACGTGCCGCTGAAGGTTGCCCGCGTGGGTCGCATGCCCGAAGTCGCTCCGCCGCCTGCGCCTCCGCCGCCTGTCGTCAATGCGCCGCCCCCGCCCGAGCCGACCCGATCGCAGCCGGCCGCTGCGGGTCAGCAGGGCGCGTGGCTCGACGGCACTGTGCGGCTCACCGGGGACGGCGCGCGCCGCCGGGTGGTCGTGCTCAACAAGAGCAACCGCGACTGGCACAACTGCGACGTGCGGCTGCCCAACGGCAAGCACTACGTGATCGGCGATCTCGACGAGGGCGCGGACGACGGCGTGATGCTCTTCCGCTTCGAGTGGGATCGCGGCACGCCGCCCCCGCCGCAGACGGATTCGATCACGGTGACGTGCCGCGAAGGTGTGGGCCGGTTTCCGATCAGCCTGTGATCGTCAGCGGCACGAGCAGCTGGAAGAAGACACAGTCTTCTTTGCCGCCGTCTTCCCACACCAGCATCGCGAACTGGGCCGGCGCATCGAGCACCACCAGCGGGTGATGCCAGACGCCGGTGCGGTAGTTGATCGCCTGGCCCGGCTTCACGATGAACGCCTTGAGCTCGGAGATCACGGGGTTGCCGTCGGCTCCGGTGGGAGCGACGCAGACGAGGTAGCGGCTGCACACCATCGGAATGAAGGTCTGCGAGCTGTGGGGGTGGCGCTCGAGCAGCTTCAGCTGCAGCGGCAGGGCGACGGGCGTGCAGCGCACCGTGACCATGTTCGCGCGGGCGTGCGGCCGGCCGTTGTGAAGGGCGGCGGTGTAGTCGAAGCGCTGGGCGGTGCCGAAGTTGGCCGACGCGCCCTCGCCCTCGCCACACGCCACCAGCTCGCCGAACGGGGCGAACGCTGCTGCCGTCATCGGCGCTGCGACGATCGCCATGGTCAGGAGCCCCGGTAGGTCGAGTAGCCGAAGGGGTTTAGCAGCAGCGGCACGTGGAAGTGTTCCTTCGCCGACTTCACCTGGAAGGTGATCGTCACCTGCGGGAAGAACGCGTCGACGCCCTGCTGCTTGAAGTACTCGGCGACCTCGAAGTGCAGGCGGTAGGTGCCTTCTTTGGGGATCACGTCCAGCAGCGGCTTGATGCGGCCGTCTTCGTTGGTGACGCCCTCGGCGACCCGCCGCCAGCTAGCGTTGTCGAACAGCTCGAGCGAGACGGTGACGCCGCGCGCGGGCTTGCCCTTCGTGGTGTCGAGGATGTGGGTCGAGATCATCTCGTTGGCGCCTCCCTGTTCGCTTCGCCATCGGGGCCGGTCGTCACGGCACCACCCCTTGCGAGACGAGCCACTTTTCGATGCGCAGCTTCGTGATCTTCGCCTGCTCGCGGGCCGCGTTCTCGAGCTCGGCCTTCTTCGGGTTGCGAAGGCGTTCTTGCAGGATCTCGAGCAGCTGGCGGGCCGACTTGTCGGTCGCGCAGACGATGTAGATGAAGCCGAACTTCTTCAGGTACTGCTCATTCAACGCCTTCAGTTGCTTCAGCACTTCGGCGTCCCCGAGGCCGACCTGGCGCTGTTCACCGGAAGACCACTTCGCCGATTTGAGGGTGGCGCTCTTCGCCTTCTGCTTGTCGCCGATGCGGGGGTGGGCGGCGAAGGCCTCGAGCCAGTCTTTGGGGTCCAGCGAGAACCAGATGTCTTCGGCGAGCGCGAAGAGGCTGCGAACGGAGCCGATGGGGTGGGTCGAGAGGTGCTGGATCCAGGTCGAGCTGCCGCAGAAGGACTGCAGCAGCTTCGGGTTCAGCTCTGCGAGGGCCGCGCTTTCCTGCGGCGTGTCCAGCGCGTGGCCGAAGACGCGCATCCGGTTGACGCCGCCGTGCGGGAAGATGTGAACGCGCAGGTGGGTGGCGGGCAGCTGCCGCGACGGGTCGAGCTGGTGGCGGCGGTGCTGCACCAGTGGGTGCTTCTCGATCAGCGTCGTCCAGCCTTTGGGCGCGCGAAGAATGCCTTCGAGCGCATCGGGCGGAGCCTGGGTCACGTCCAGCGCTTCGACCAGGCAGGCCTGCGGCGCGTTGCCCTTGAAGAAGTGGGTGTCGAGCTCGATGCGATCGACGACGCCGCGGCGGCCGAGGCGAATCACCGCCCAGTCGCTGCCCGGGGTGCGGCGGCGCTTCGTTTCCCAGCCATCGCCCATGTTCACGCCGCGGCCCGGTAGCAGCAGGTTCGAGGGAGGCCCGAAGAACTGATCGCTGACCTCGGCGACCGTGCCGCCGTTCTCGACTGCCGCGAGATCCACCGAGCCCGTGCGCCAGAACGTGCGCAGGTCGGGCAGCACTTCGCCGTAGACGCGAAGCCGCGCGACCCCGCCGTCAGGGAAGATCCGCAAGCGCACGTGCGTCACCCGGCCCGACGCGCCGTCGAGCTTCAGCACGTTTTGATGATCCGGCTTCACCGGCGTCTGGGCGACGAGCGTCTTCCAGCCGTCGGCCGCGTTCAGTTCTTCGGGGGTCGCCGTCCACGACGCTTCGATGCCTTCCAGCGAAACCTGCTGGGGCGCGTTGCCCTTGAAGTGGGTGGTGTCGACCAGCGCGCCGTGCACCTGGCCCGGCAGCCCGAGGCGAATGATCGCCAGGTCGTGGCCTTCGGTGCGGCGGCGCTGGGATTCCCAGCCGTCCATCCACTTACCCTTGTCGGTGTACTTCTCGGCGATCCACTCAGCGGCGTGCGGCCGCAGCAGGTTCTCTTTCTCGGCGAAGTAGTCGTCGGTGGCGAAGAGGACGAAGCCGCCGGTGATGTCAGCAGCGAGATCGACGAGGTGGGCGAAGAGCTCGGGAACAGGGGCGCGAACGGACATGGGCTCCTTGAATTACTTCGAGAGGAACCGGCCGTGGGGCCGGGCAAGACCTGCAGACGCGTCGTAGGCGAGGCTGCCGCCAACCCAGGTCTGGTGAACCACTCCGCGCAGGCGCTTGCCCGCGTACGGCGTGAGCTTGTGGCGGTGGTGCAGCGCTTCGCCTTTCACTTCGAAGGTCTCGTTCTCGTCCCAGATCACGATGTCGGCATCGAAGCCGCGGGCGAGCTGGCCTTTGCGATCGGCGAAGCCGGCCAGGCGAGCAGGGGCCTTCGCGTTCCACTGGAAGAGCTGCTGAATCGAATGACCGCGCTCGGACACCAGCGTCCACAGCACGGAAAGCCCGAGCTGCAGCGACGAGATGCCGCCCCACGCGCTCAAGAAATCGCCCGTCTCGGGTTTCTTCAGCCGCGGGGTGCACGGCGAGTGATCCGACACCACCATCGACACGACGCCCGACTCGACGCCCTGCCACAGCGCGGCGCGGTTGGCTGCTTCGCGAATCGGCGGCGCGCACTTGAAGTGGGTCGCTCCGGCGGCGATCTCTTCGGCGGTGAAGGCGAGGTAGTGAAGGCAGGTCTCGGCGGTGATCGGCACCCCGTCGGCCTGCGCGGCCTGAAGCAGGGGAATCGCCGAGGCGCTGGACAGATGAACGATGTGCGCGGGGCAGCGGTGCTTGCGGCACAGCTCGACGATCATCTGGATCGCCTGGTCTTCGGCGGCCGGCGGGCGCGAGGCGAGGTAGGTGGCGTAGGCGCGCGGGTCGGCGTGGGAAGCGGCGAGGCGTGCTTCGGCCGCGTCGCACGGGCCCGGCAGCTCGGCGTGAACGAGCAGGGTCACGCCTAGATCGCGCAGCACCGGCATCGCGAGGTCGAGATCCGCGCGGGTGACGTTCGGAAACTCGTCGACCCCCGACGGGCAGAGAAAGCACTTCGCGCCGTGAATGCCGAACTCGGCGAGGCCCTGCAGCGCCTTTGCGTTGCCGGGAATCACCCCGCCCCAGAAGGCGATGTCGACGTGGGCCTGGTCGCGCAGCGCCTCGCGCTTGAGTTCGGCGTTCTCGCGCGAGACGGTGGCGGGAATGCAGTTCAGCGGCATGTCGACGACGGTGGTGATGCCGCCGGCCGCTGCGGCCTGGGTCGCGGTGGCGAAGCCTTCCCACTCGGTGCGGCCCGGCTCGTTCAGGTGCACGTGCGAGTCGACGACGCCGGGCGTGACGAGGCGATCGCCCGCTTCGTGAACGGGCACGCCGGGCGGAACCGCCTCGTACGCAGCGACGGCGAGGATCTTCCCGTCGCGCAGGTGCAGCGCGGCCGGGGCGATGCCTTCGGGCAACAGCACGCGGCGGCCGCGGATGATTGAGGTGGGCTCAGCCATTCATTTCTTCTCGAGGCCGCGCACCTTCTTCACCAGGGCGTCGATGACTTCGGGCTTGTCGGCCAGCGACGGGTTGCCGGGCATCAGGGGACTCTTTCCGACCGCGAGGCCGCCCTTCAAGATGATCTCGTAAAGGTGAGCGTCGGTGACGCTGGCCTGCCAGGCGGGCTCGGTGAAGTTGCGGGGCTTCACGGGCAGCGCGATCGCAGCGGCGCCATCGCCAGCGCCGCCTTCGCCGTGGCACGCGAGGCAGACGGCGGCGAAGTGCTCGTTGGCGAGCTCTTCAGGGGTGCGGTTGCCGGCGTCCGGCACGACGGGCTCGCCCTTGCCGACGCCGGGCACCGTGACAGGGCCACTCGCAGTCACGTCGGCTCCTTGCGCGTACCAGGCCCCCAGCAGCTCGCGCTCGGCCACTGTCATGCCAGTCAGGTTGCCCAGCGGCATCGTCTGCGAAGCGACCGAACGCATGAACATTCTTTCCGCGTGGCCAGCCACGTGCTCGGGCGTGTCGAAGAGCACCCCGTTCGGAGCGGCCGCGAACAAGTCGCTGGTCGGCGTCTTCGAGTGGCACTGCGTGCAGCGCGTCTGAAGAATCGAGGTCACCGTCGCGTACGAGACCTTCGGAGCGTCGCGGAACTTCGCCAGCTGCTCATTCGTCGGGCGGTCGGCCGTGGTGAGCGCCATCACGCCCGCCAGCGCCGCGAAGAACAGGCCGATGATCGCCGGGTTCGACTGCAGCCGGAAGTTCATCAGGTACTTCAGTGACACGCCGACGATCGCCAGCAGCGCGAACACCGCCCACGCATGCGGGCTCGAGTACGTGCTCGGGAAGTGGTTGCTCAACATCGTGAAGAGCACCGGCAGCGTCATGTAATGGTTGTGAACCGACCGGCCCTTGGCGCGAATGCCGTAGCGGGTGTCAACCGGCGTGCCCGCCTTCGTCGAGGCGATCATGTGCCGCTGCGAGGGGATGATCCGGAAGAAGACGTTGAAGGTCATCACCGTGCCCATCACCGCGCCCAGGTGAAGGAAGGCGGCCCGGCCGCTGAACAGGTGGGTGAGGCCGTAGGCGAGGGCGACGAGCAGGCCGAACCAGACGGCGGCGAAGACGCGCTGGTCTTTCGCGAGTGGGGTGCGCCACAGCGTGTCGTAGACCAGGAAGGAAACGGGCAGCAGCCCGAGGCTGATTGCGACCGCCTGGCCGTAGGTGAGATCGGCGACGGTCTTGTCGATCAGGAAGGCCGAGCCGCCCAGGTAGTAGACGATCGCCAGCAACAGGAAGCCGGTGATGAAGGTGGTGTAGCTCTCCCACTTGAACCAGTAGAGCTTCTCGGGCAGCTCTCCAAGCGACTTGCGCTTCACCACTTCGTAGAACGCGCCCGAGTGCGTCATCCACAGCTCGCCGGCCACCTCGCCTTCGCGCTTCTTCGTCGCGGGGCTGATGTGACTGTCGAGCCACATGAAGAGGAAGCTGTCGCCAATCCACATGATGGCGGCGATCACGTGGACCCAGCGGACCAGCAGGCTCAGCCATTCCTGGATCACTGGCATCAAGACTTGAGTCTTATCGCGGCCGAAGCCAAAGCCAGTGAGACTTAATGCCTCACGCGCGGGTTCTGCCCTCACTGGTAAAACCCCCTCTAATGAACAACGAGCAATCGGCAGCGCTCGAGAAGCAAGACCTGCGCGCCATCGTCACCACGTCGCTGGGGCTCGGCCTGGCGGTGATCGCAGTGGTGGTGATCGGCGTGCTCTCTGTGGCGGGCCAGCAGGCGCGCACCGAGTCGGCCCTGGCGGTGAAACACACCTTCCGGATGCTGGCCGACCTCGACAAGGTGCTGCTGCAGCTGCGCATGGCCGAGTCGGGGCAGCGCGGCTACCTGCTCACCAACGATCCGGCGTACCTCGAGACCTACAACACGACCTCGCACGATGCGATGCAGGCGCTGCTGCTGGCGAAGGACTCGAAGCTCGACCCGGATCTGGTGAAGCAGCTGGAAAGCGTCGAGCCGCTGGCGCGCGCCAGGCTGGCCTTACTGAAAGAGGCGATCGACCTCGCGCAAAAGGGCGACCGCGAGGCGGCGCTGAAGCTCGTGACCCAGAACAGCGGCTTCAAGCTTCAGGAGCAGCTCGATCAGCTCACGTCGGCGATTCGCACCCAGGCCAACGACCGGCTCGCCAGCCGCCAGGCCGACTGGGAGAGCGCGGCGAACACCTCGGTCGTGATCGTCTGGGGCGGCTCGGCGCTGCTGGTCGCGATCCTCCTTGCGGCCGGCGTCTTCATCAACCGCGAGTCGCGGGCACGCGCGCACGAAACGTGGATCGCGACGGGCCAGCGCATCCTGGTGCAAGAGCTGCAGCAGGTGACCACGATGAAGTCGCTGGGGCAGCGCGCCCTTTCGACGTTGGCGCAGACGCTGAACGCGCAGATTGGCGCCCTGTATGTCGATCAAGACCCCGGCTTTCGGCGGATCGCCGCCCACTCGATGCGCGAGTCGGAAGATCTGTTGAAGGCAGGCGAGGGGCTCGTGGGGCAAGCGGCCCGCAGCACGGACCTGACGATTGTGCGCGAGGTGCCGCCCGGGTACTTCGTCGAGTCGGGCACCGGCAAGGCGCCTCCGCGAGAGCTGGTGTTGATTCCCGCCACCGCCGACGGGGTGGTGCAGGGCGTGATCGAGCTCGGCTTCTTCACGCCGCCCGATGCTCCGCGGCTCGAGCTCTTGCGCCGCGCCTCGACGTCAATCGGCATCGCGGTTCGCACGGCCCGCGATCGCGCCCGGGTGCAAGGGCTGCTCGAAGAAACTCAAGCCCAGTCGGAAGAGCTGCAGGCCCAGCAGGAAGAGCTGCGCGTGTCGAACGAGGAGCTCGAAGAGCAGGCGCGGGCGTTGAAAGAGCAGCAGGGCCGGCTCGAGAACCAGGCAACCGAGCTCGAGACCACCAATGAACAGCTGTCTGAGCACTTCCAGCGGCTCACCGCCCAGAAAGATGCGCTGCGACAGAGCGAGCTCGAGCTGGAGGAGAAGGCCGACGCCCTCGAGCAGGCGAACCAGCACAAGAGCGAGTTCCTCGCCAACATGAGCCACGAGCTGCGCACGCCGCTGAACAGCTCGCTGATTCTCGCGAAGCTGCTGGGCGACAACCGCACCGGAAACCTGACCGCCGAGCAGGTGAAGTACGCCAACACCATCGAGTCGGCAGGCAACGATCTGCTGCTGCTGATCAACGACGTGCTCGACCTGTCGAAGATCGAGGCCGGCAAGATTCAGATCACGGCCGACGCGGTGCCGGTGGCGCGCATGGTGACGTCGCTCGAACGCATGTTCCGCCCGATCGCGGCCGAGAAGGGGCTGGCGCTGGCGTTCGAGGTCGCAACGGACGCTCCGGCCACGATCACCACTGACTCGCAGCGGGCGCTGCAGATCCTCACCAACCTGTTGTCGAACGCGCTGAAGTTCACCGACAAGGGGCAGGTGACGCTGAAGGTGCGCGCGGTCGATGGGCAGATCGCCTTCGACGTGTCCGACACCGGCATCGGCATCGCCGCCCACCAGCAGGAGTCGGTGTTCGAGGCCTTCCGCCAGGCCGACGGCAGCACCCATCGCAAGTACGGCGGCACGGGCCTCGGCTTGTCGATCGCGCGCGATCTGGCGCGAGCGCTGGGCGGCGACGTGAGGCTGTCGAGCACGGCGGGGCACGGCAGCACCTTTACGCTGCTGCTCCCCCTGATTTTCAAGGCGCCGGCGGCCGAGGTCGAAGCGCCGCGCCGGCCAACCAGCGAACGCCCGATGCACCCCCTGCCGCCGCCCGTCGCTGAGGCGGTGGTCAACGCGCCTGCCATCAAGGACGACCGGGCGAAGCTGACGCCGACCACGCGCCATGTGCTGGTGATCGAAGACGACCTGACTTTCGCGCGAATCCTCTCGGACCTGGCGCACGAGCAGGACTTCTTGTGTGTCATCGCTCCGACCGCCGATGACGGGTTGCGGCTGGCGAACGAGACGCGGCCGCACGCGATCCTCCTCGACATCATGCTGCCGGACCACAGCGGCCTGATGGTGCTCGACCGCCTGAAGGCCTCGCCCACGACCCGCCACATTCCGGTGCACATCATCTCTTGCAACGATCAGCGCTCGCAGGCCCTGGCGATGGGCGCTGTCGGCTATGCGATCAAGCCGGTCGACCGCGAGAAGCTGACCCAGGCGTTCGAGCAGCTGAAGCAGCGGCTGACCCAGAAGCCGCGCCACGTGCTGCTGGTCGAAGACGACCAGGTGCAGCAGGAAAGCGTGAAGCTGCTGCTCGGCACCGACGACGTCGAGGTCTCGGTGGCGGCAACGGGCGCCGAAGCGCTGGCGAAGCTCAAGGCGACGACCTTCGACTGCGTGGTGATGGATCTCGGCCTCGAGGACGTCAGCGGGTTCGACCTGCTCGAGACGATGGCGTCCGAGCAGGGCTTCTCGTTTCCTCCCGTCATCGTCTACACGGGCCGTTCGATGTCGGCCGACGAAGAACAGCGGCTGCGCCGCTACTCGAAGTCGATCATCATCAAGGGCGCGCACTCGCCCGAACGGCTGTTGGACGAAGTGATGCTGTTCCTTCACCACGTCGAGTCGACGCTGCCCGCCGACCGCCAGCGCATGCTGAAGACGGTGCGCGATCGCGATCGGGCGTTCGAAGATCGGAAGATCCTGGTGGTCGAAGATGACGTGCGGAACATCTTTGCGCTGTCGGCGGTGCTCGAGCCGCGGGGCGCGAAGCTCGAGATCGCGCGCAACGGCCTCGAAGCCCTCGACGCGATCGCCCGCATGCCCCCCGGCTCGGCAAACGGCGTCGACCTGGTGCTGATGGACATCATGATGCCCGAGATGGACGGGCTCACAGCGATGCGCGAGATCCGCAAGCGGCCCGACTGCCGGGCGCTGCCGATCATCGCGCTCACCGCCAAGGCGATGAAAGACGACCTCGACAGCTGCCGCGCCGCCGGCGCCAGCGACTACATCGCCAAGCCGCTGGACGTCGACAAGCTCGTCTCACTGGTGCGGGTATGGCTTCCGACCTAGCCGGCGACGAAGACGGGCTGCGCTCGTTTCTCGAGACGGTCTACGCGCGCTTTCACCACGACTTCCGTGGCTACGCGATGTCGTCGCTGCGTCGACGGCTGCGCCAGGCGCTGCCGGAGTTCGAGGTGGGCTCGATTCTCGAGCTCGAGCAGAAGCTCATCAACGAGCCGGCGATCTTCGGGAACCTGCTCGCCTACCTGACGGTGCAGGTCTCGGACATGTTCCGCGACCCGACTTTCTACAAGGCGCTGCGCGAGAAGGCGGTGCCGATTCTTCGCACGTACCCGAGCTTGAAGATCTGGGTCGCCGGCTGCAGCACGGGCGAAGAGGTCTGGTCATTGGCGATTCTGCTGCGCGAGGAAGAGCTGCTCGATCGCACGGTGATCTACGCCACCGACATCAACCCCGACTCGCTGCGGCGGGCCGAGGCTGGCGTCTACCGGCTCGATCGCCTGGCGACCTTCACGAAGAACCACCAGCAAAGCGGCGGCAAGAGCTCGCTCTGCGACTATTACCAGACGGGCTACGACGTCGCGGTGTTCGACAAGTCGCTGAAGTCATCGGTGGTGTTCGCCGATCACAGCCTCGCCACCGACAGCGTCTTCACCGAGGCCCAGCTGGTCACCTGCCGCAACGTGCTCATCTACTTCCGCCGCGAGCTGCAGGAACGCGCGCTGAACCTCTTCGCCGAGTCGTTGTGCCCGCTGGGGATCCTCGGCCTCGGCTCGCGCGAGACCTTGAGCTTCTCGCCCGCACGCGCCCACTTCACCGACCTCGTCCAGGCCGAAAGAATCTACCGGAAGAGCTGACATGTCCGGCCCCTTCGACTTCAAGCACCTGAAGGTCCTCGCCATTGGCGGCTCGGCGGGCTCGATCGAAGTGCTCAACCAACTTCTTCCGGCCCTGCCTTCAGCGCTGCCCCTGGCCGTGGTGGTGGTGGTGCACCTGCCGCCGCACTCTCGCAGTGAGCTGCCTTCGATCTACGGCCCCCAGTGCCGCCTGCCGGTGCGCGAGGCGTCCGATAAAGATCTGATCGAGCAGGGGACGATCGTCTTCGCGCCGCCGGGTTACCACCTGCTGGTCGAAGACGAACGGACCTTCGCGTTGTCGATCGACCCCCCAGTGCACTTCTCGCGGCCGTCGATCGACGTGCTCTTCGAGTCGGTGGCCGACGTGTACGGCGATCGCGCGATCGGCGTCGTGCTCAGCGGCGCCAGCGAAGACGGAGCGGTTGGCCTCAAGCGAATTGCCTCTCGCGGTGGCGTGCCGGTGGTGCAGTCGATAGGGACGGCCGCGGTGCCGAGAATGCCGGAAGCGGCGAGGCAGGCGATCGCTCCGCAGGCGCCGATGACACTCGATGAAATGTTGGCCAACCTCGAAGCGCTAACGGAGACCCGTTGAGCGTGACGCGCGCTGTACCAGCAGAGGTGAAGTTCCTCTTGGTCGACGACCGGGAAGAGAACCTGCTCGCCCTCACCGCGCTGCTGCGTCGCGACGGGCTGACCTTGATGACCGCGCGCTCCGGCGCCGAGGCGCTCGAGCTGCTGCTGGCGCACGACTTCGCGCTGGCGATGCTCGACGTGCAGATGCCCGAGATGGACGGCTTCGAGCTGGCCGAGCTGATGCGCGGCGCCGACCGCAGCCGGCAGGTGCCGATCATCTTCGTGACTGCCGGGGCCAGCGACAAGGCGCGCGTCTTCCGCGGCTACGAGTCCGGCGCCGTCGACTTCCTCTACAAGCCGATCGACCCGTTTCTGCTGCGCTGCAAGACCGACACGTTCTTCGCGCTGGCCCAGCAGAAGGAACAGCTGAAGGCGATGGGACAGGAAAGGGCGGAAGCGCTGCGAACGAACGAGATGTTGATCGCCGTGCTCGGCCACGACCTGCGCACGCCAATAAGTTCGATCGTGCTCGCGGCCGAGATGCTGGCGAAGAAGCACGGCTCGGGGGCTGGGGTCGACCGCATCATCCGCGGCGCCCACCTGATGAACCGGATGATCGCCGACCTGCTCGACTTCGTGCGCGTGCGCGAAGCGGGAGGCCTGCCGGTGTCGCCGGTGCCGATGGATCTGCTCGAGCTCACGCAGCGCATCGTGGCCGAACACCGCCTCACCCACCCGACGCGGTTGATCCAGGTGTCGACGGTGGGTGGCTCGCTGGCCGGAAGCTGGGACGAAGATCGCCTCGCCCAGCTGCTTTCCAACCTGCTCGGCAATGCCCTCAAGCACGGCAAGCCCGACTCGGCGGTGCAGCTCGAGCTCGATGGGCGCGCCTCGGATCTGGTGAAGCTGTCGGTGAAGAACGACGGCGCCATGCCGGCAGCTCAGCGGGCCCACCTGTTCACGCCTTTCCTCGGAATGAAGTCGAGGGGCGGCCTGGGCCTGGGGCTCTACATCGTTCAGCAGATCGCGCGAAGCCATGGCGGAGACGCGACGCTCGATGCGGCGAATGGCGACCAGATCTGCTTCCGCGTCACGATCGCGCGGAAGGCCTGACCTTTACGGTGGCTCTTCGCGAACAGCTTCACCAGATCGTTGGCGGGAAGGGTGCGGCGGCCGGCCACGTCGACGAGCTCGAGCTTCAGCCCCTTCATCTCAGTCGACGGCGCATAGGACTTGTAGACGAGCTCTGAGCGCGAGCGTATGCCTCCACCAGCCCGGCGCGCGATGCCGCGAGCCCGATGCGCTGGGAGATTCGGGGACACCCGGAGCACCCTACACATCGGGAACGCACCCGTGAGCAGAATTCCGAGCTGACGAAGAAACAACCACCCCAAGAGCGGCCGTGAGCACCACGGACAAGACCACCAGCGTGAGCCAGACCTGCCTCCCTTCACCCTTCACCTTGTTTGGATCATCGGCGCGGTGCGGGCCCCAGCTGCCCCTGGGTGGCCTTGACCTTGAGGCCCTCGTCTCCCTCGAGAAGCACGTTGCCGTCTTGCAGCGCGTAGTCGACGACGTCCTTCAGGAAGTCGCCGAGCTCGGGGTGCGACTCGCGATAGTTGGTCGAGATGAGCGCCGTGCCCGTCTTCGTCGTGACGTCGTCACCTTCGAAGAGCACGGCGGCGCCGCTCTTGTCTGCGATGACGAACTTCGAGCGCGAGAGCACTCCGGTGAGGTTCATCGAGCGCAGCTTCGTCATCGCCTCGGCCACCGTGCGGCACGTTCGCAGCACCTCGAGGTACTCGCCGAACTGCGGGGCCGCTGGGGCCTTCCCGTTTCCAGCCGTAGACACTTCCTTCTTTGGCACCGCGTTGGAGTCGATGAAGAGGCCCTGGTCGTTCACGCCCCCTTGCGCCTGGAACGCGGGCCTCCCATCCATCTGCGTGTACGCGACGAGCGCGGCGCCGAAGAGGCCATCCACGGGCGGCGACTTCTGATGCTCAACTGGATCAAGGCCCGCGGGCTGATCGCGCTCGGCACGGTCGAGGGCATGAACAACCGCCTCAAAGTGATCACCAGAAGGGCGTTCGGTTTCCGCACCTACCGCGCCACTGAGATTGCCCTCTATCATGCGCTCGGAAAGCGCCCTGATCCGCAAGACCTATGCGCCCCCAGATTCAGCCGAGGAACCGCTTGTTCTTCATCTCGGTTCCGCAGACGCCGCGCATGTTGTTCATCTTCTGCTCCCGAACTGGCCCATCGATTGTCACCCTTCGTAGGCAGAGTCGTGATCGAGATGCAGAGAAAGAACGCGAAGGAAGTCCCCGTCTCGGTACGCCAGCGCTCGGAACTTCTGGCTGAGGCGAAAAGAGTGAGCTGGTTTCCCGTTTGGGGCCTCGATGTGTCCGATCTCTTCCCACCTCGAACCTCGGCGCTTGGTGAAGGTGTCCCAGTCCATGGACCGAATCTTTTTGAGCGCCTTCACCACCCGAGAAAGCTCGCCCCTGTCGAGCGAGAATAGCTCGTCGAGGAAGACGGGGTTGTTCAGGTCGAGGACGACCTTACCGGCCACGTCTCGTCCCTGATGAGCCCGACTTCTTGCCGCCCTTCACCGCGAACCCATCGACGTCTGACTCCTTCGCAGGGTTCTTTGCCGCCCAGGCAATGGCCTTGCGAATCTTGCCTTCGTCTCGCACGCTCCAGTGCGACTTGGAAACGACGACCACCGGAACCAGAACGATCGAGCCGTCATCCTGACGCTGCTCTCGGAAATACTGACCGGCGAGCTGCTTGCCGAGAGAGATCTGGCCGCTCTTCCCAACCCTCTTGATGTCCGTGTTCGTGTTCACGCTGGGCTCCGAGTTCATGCCTTCATGCCATCATGCATAGCGACAGCAGGTCAATCACGCCAACGGCGAGAAGCAAAACCTGCCGAAGTTGCTGAGGCTGTGAGCTGTGGAGCCACCACCACCATCGTCGTTGCCGTGGACCCAGGTGCCCGCGTGGAGCTCTGACTGGGGCTTTACATTGTTCAGCAGCTCGCGCGAAGCCATGGCGGCGACGCGACGCTCGAGGCGGCGAACGATGACCTCTGCTTCCGCGTCACGATCGCGCGGGAAGGCTTGACCCTCACTTCTGAGCGACGTCCCACTTGAGGCGGGCCTGGCTCTTCGCGAACGATTCTTCGTCGCTGACGACCACGGTGCCTTCTTTCTCGCGGCCATCGACGAAGGCGACGAAGTCGAGCTGGCGGTTCGGGTTGCCGCGCTCCTTCGCGAACAGCTTCACCAGATCGTTGGCGGGCAGGGTGCGGCGGCCGGCCACGTCGACGAGCTCGAGCCTCAGCCCCTTCATCTCAGCCGACGGCGCGTAGGACTTGTAGACGAGCTCTGAGCAGACCAGCGACGCATCAGAGAAGAAGTCGAAGTCGAAGTCGTAGGGGCGGCCCTGGTACTCAAAGGCACGCAGAATCGCCTTCGCCTTCTCGAGCTTGCTGACCCGCGGCCGCATCACGCCCAGGTAGTCGACGCCGAACGCGTGATCGCTGGAAGTGAAGCTGACGCCTTCGCTGATCGCCTCGAGCACGCGAATCGGCCCGTTGCCCTGGAAGTCTTTGCCACCGTACTTCTTCCACTTATCGGGGTACCGCTTCGACAGCAGCTCGCTGAAGGTGGCCGTCTTCTCTTTCTGGGCCTGCGTCCACGAGCTCACCTCCAGATCGGTGTCGAAGTACTTCTTCAAGTCATCGCTCACGCCCAGGTACAGCTCGGCGTGGGGCCAGAAGCCGGGCAGGGCGATGTTCGAGAGGAACCAGTTCTGCCGCGTCACGACCACGTCGCCTGGCTGCATCAGAGGCAGCACCTGGTCGAGCGCCGCCTTCGTCATCAGCGGCTTTCCCGCGCGCGCGACCCGTGTGTCGCCGAACCATTCGGCAAATGACTTCTGTGCAGGGAAGACCGCGGCGGTCGTCGAGTCCTTCAAGATGTCGAGCGCGTTGCCGGTGAAGAGCTTGTTGCCGCTGCGCACCAGGCACTCGCGGGCCGCCTTGCCGCACGTGTCCAGCGACTGCCAGGCCCACTGCACGTCGGGGTCCTTGTCTTTCTTGAGCTTCGTTTGAACGAGCTTCGCGTAGGCATCGCCGCTCATCAGCTGGGTGCTGGTGCTGACGTGAATGGCGGTGGCCTTGAAGTTGGCGTAGCTGCTCTGCGGAACTCCGAACTCGGCGTTGGCTTCGTCGAACAGCGTCTCGAGCTGCTTGTTGCCCTGGGTCAGCTCGGCGAACTGCAGGCCGTGCGACAGCAGCGCCGTCAACGAGGCGTGGGTGAGCAGGAAGCCCCACGGGTGGCGATCGTCAGTGGGCGACAGGCCGACGAAGTTCCAGTAGCGCTGGCGCAGCTGCTCGATCGACGAGAAGTACGAGAAGTACGCGCCCCAGGTCGACAGCAGCAGCTGCTTCTCTTCGGGCGTGTAGGTGCGGACCTCGTTCTTGCTGAAGAGCTCGAAGCGCGCCTGCACCTGGGCGTCGAGGCGATCGAGGCCGGTGGCGAACATCTTCAGCGTGGCGAGGTCTTTCTTCGCCTGCACCGCGAAGTCTTTGCCTTTGAGCGCGTAGATCGAGGTGGGAGCGTTTTGCGGAGCAGCGGCCAGCACGACAGCAAGAATCAGAGCGTTCATGGGCGGGCGAACGATACACGCGTTATGGGTACGGCATGGCGCGGATCATCGACGACGAGGCGGGCATCGCGGCCCTGGTGAAAGCCAGCAAGCGCATCGCGGTGTTGGGGATCAAGACCGAAGCACAGAGCGACCAGCCGGCGTTCTACGTCGCCGACTACCTCGCCAGGGCTGGCGTCGAGGTGGTGCCGGTGCCCGTCTACTACCCCGAGGTGACGACGATTCTCGGCAAGCCCGTGTACCGGAAGCTCACCGACATTCCGGGTGACCTCGACCTGGTCGACGTCTTCCGCCGGCCCAGCGACGTCGCCGGGCACGTCGACGAGATCATCGCCAAGAAGCCAAAAGCGGTGTGGCTGCAGCTGGGAATTGCCAACGACGAGGCAGCGCGGAAGTTGGTCGCCGCGGGCATCGACGTCGTTCAGAACAAGTGCCTGATGGTCGAGCACCGGCGGCACGCGCGCTGAGAGAAGCTAGGCGGTGCCCTGCCAGCCTGTGGGCGCAGAGCTGAGCGCCTGTCGCAGCGACTGGCGCCCGGCCTCCATCGCTTGCGGCCCGACGTGCATCGTGGTCGGGCTCACCGCGGGCAGCTGTGAGGTGACGACGTAGACCTCGACGCCGCGCGCCCTGAGCACCTCGAGCTGCAGCCGGAAGTGATCTTTTCGCGAGGCGACCATGCCGCCCGCCATCCCGCTGGCGTACGCGAAAGCGCCTTTGGGCCCCGCCACCGCGTCGCGGCTCGGCAGGTAATGCACCAGCAGCGCGTCGAGCCCGTGCCCCGCATCCGAGAGTGCGAGCGCCGGGGCCTTGTCGACGATGCCGCCGTCCCACAACAAAGCGCCTTCCCGCACCACGGGAGCAAACAGCCCCGGGTATGCGCAGGTCGCCAGCACCGCCGAGGGCAGGTCTCCGGTCGTGATCACCTCGGTCGACTGGGTGGTGAGGTTCGTGACCGCGATCAGCATCGGCGCCGGGCAGTCTTCGAACCGCCGCACCTTCAGGTGCCGCTCGAGCAGGCCCTGGAACTTGCTGCCCTTGAGCAGCCCGCCCGCGCGATGGCCAGGCCGAACCATGTCCCAGGCGATGCCGAGGGGATCCGGATCCCAGAAGTCGGCGCGGCTGACTTTCAAGATCGCATCGCAGACATGCGCCCGATCGAGCCCCGACGCCGCGAGCGCGCCGACCATGCCCCCGGCCGAGCTGCCGGCCCAGGCGGAAGGGGTGAGACCTGCTGAGAGAAGCGCGTCGACAAAGCCCGCGTGCCCGTAGAACCCGAAGTAGCCGGCCGAGAGCACGCAGCCGAAGCGCTTGCCCGCGAGCTTCTCGTGCAGCGTCATCAGCGCGTGACTTGGAACTTCGTCTCGAGCACCGACGAGCTGCCGCGAACCTGATCCCACAGCACGATGCGCACCTTGTAGTCGCCTTCCGGATCCGTGAGGCCGAACACCAGCCCGAAGGTCGGCAGCAGCGGCACCAGCAGCATCGTCTTCGGATCCATCGTCTGCGCGCCGGCGACGCTGGCCTTGTCGAGCACCACCCGGCCCGTCGGGTCGGTGATCACGATGTCCGCGTTGAGGTCGACCCGGCGCGAGTACGGCAGCTCGTAGCCTTCGACCAGGATCGCCGCCGCGGCGCGCTTGCCGACGGTGACCTTGCTCAAGATGCCTTTCATCGCGGCGCGCTCCGCAGGCTTCGCGATCACGTACTTGTCGATCTGGGCCGCGTCGTCCATCAGCACCAGCAGCGGCCTCATCTTCGCGGCGGGGGCCACCCCGGCGTCGGCCGCTCTGACTCCCGCGTCCTGCGCCGCCGCCACACCCGCCCACAGCAACACCACCGCCGTCATCCGCACCATGGCGCGCAGCCTACTCGCTATGCTGCCGCACCTTGAGCACCGAACTGCTGTCGATGTCCGCCCTGGATCAGGCGCGGCTGATCCGCGAACGCAAGTTGTCTTCATCCGAGCTGGTACGGCTGTACCTCGGGCGAATTCACCGGCACGACCCGGCGCTGGGCGCCTTCGTTCAGGTGATCGAGGAAAAGGCGCTGGCCCGGGCGAAGAAGCTCGACGCCGCTCCGATGGAAGGCCGCCGGCCGTTTCACGGCGTGCCGACGGGGATCAAAGACCTGAACATGATGCGCGGCACCTTCACCCGCATGGGCTCGAAGTCGTTCAAGTACTTCTACTCGCCGATCGACGACGTCACGACCGCCGCCATTCGCCGCGAAGGCTTCGTGATTCTGGGCAAGCTCTCGACCTCGGAGCTTGGAGCGATGCCCATCACCGAGCCGTCGACCCACCACCCCACGCGCAACCCGTGGGATCGCGCGCACACGTCGGGCGGCTCCAGCGGAGGCTCGGGCACCGCCGTCGCGGCCGGCCTGCTGCCGATTGCCCAGGCCAGCGACGGCGCGGGGTCGATTCGAATTCCCGCTTCGCTGTGCGGGCTCGTCGGCCACAAGGCGTCGCGCAGCGTGGTGCCGAACGACTACGGCCGCATCGACCCGGTAAAGATGATCACGATTGGGCCGATTGGGCGCACCGTGAACGACGTCGCCGCGATGCTCGACGCGCTGTCGGGCCGGCAGTTCGAAGGCTCGTTTCTGGCCTCGGCGCAGCGCGAGCCACAGGGCCTCAACATTCGCTTCACCACCAAGGCGCCGGTGGGCGAGACCTCGCCGCAGATCGCCGCGGTCGTGCACACGGTGTTGAAGCAGCTTGCGTCGCTGGGCCACCACGTCGAGGAAGGGCCTCCGCCCGAAGGCAACGTCGACGAAGTCCTGCCCATCTGGCAGCGGCAGCTGGCGCGGATTCCACTGGTGCGTGACAGCACCCTGCAGCCGGTGACGCAGTGGCTGCGCCGCGAGGGGCGCCTGGTGTCGGACGCAGAGGTGCTGCGCAAGGCCTCGGCGCTGTCGCAGCGGGTGCTGGCGTGGTTCGGCGATGCGGACGTGTGGGTGACGCCGACGCTGCCGATCGCTCCGCCTCGGGTGGGGCAGTGGGCGGGCCTGGGGCCGGAAGAGACTTTTCGCGCCGCGGCGGTGATGGGCGCCTTCACCGCGCTCTTCAACCTCACGGGTCAGCCGGCGATCACGATTCCCGCGGGCGTCTCGGCCGAGGGCCACCCGATTGGCGTGCAGCTCGTCGGGCGGCCGGCAGCCGATGGCCTGGTGCTCGCGCTCGCAAGGCAACTCGAAAACGAGCTGCGGTGGGGCGAGCGCCACGTGCGCGACACCTACCTCTGACGGCGCCGGCGAACGAGCAGCGGCAGCAGGCCGAGCGCGAAGAACAGCCCACCCCCGGTCGAGCAGCCACAGCCACGCGGCGGCTCGGGCGGCGTGGTGCCGGCGTCGACAACAGGCACGCCCGCGTCCACCTTCATCCCCGCATCCACCGGCTCGACCACCCTCGGCTTCACGCAGACGGAAGCACTGCAGGCGCCGATCGAGCAGACCGTGCCCGCCGGGGCAGCGACATCGGCCGGGCACACCTTGCTCGAGCCGGTGCAGGTCTCGGCGACGTCGCACTCGGAAGCGGCCGAGCGGCAGACGACCGCGCTGGTTGCAGAGAGATCAGGCGGACAATCGCCGCTGGTGCCGGCGCAGGCTTCGGCGACGTCGCAGGTGCCGTTGGCGGGGCGGCAGGTGATCCCAGGGGGAGAAAACGCATCGGCCGGACACCCGGCGGTGGCTCCGTCGCACGCCTCGGCGACGTCGCACAGGCCGGTGTTGATTCGGCAGAAGACGCCAGGCGCCTTGAGCACGTCGCCGGGGCACGCCGCCGAAGTGCCGGTGCAGACCTCTGCGACATCGCAAGGGCCGGCAGAAGGGCGGCACGCCGTCGTCGCCGCAGACAGGGCGTCGGCCGGGCAGGTGGCAGCAGCGCCGCTGCAGGTCTCTTCGACATCGCAGGCGCCGTTCTTCGCACGGCAGACGGTCGCAGCCAGAGCCAGCCCATCGACAGGGCAGGTCGGGGAGGTTCCGTCACACGTCTCGGCCACATCGCAGGCTCCCGCGGCAGAGCGGCACACCGAGGCGGCCGGCTTCACGCTGCAGGCGCCGGCTGCGCTGCACGCCTGGCAGCCGCCGTTGCACGCCGAGTCGCAGCAGACGCCGTTCGCGCAGAAGCCGCTGGCGCACTGAATGCCCGAGCCGCAGCTGGTGCCCAGCGGGTTGTTGGTCGCTACGCAGTCGGCGTCGGGCGTCGAGCAGTTGGTGTTGCAGATGCCGTTGTCGGCGCAGTCGTTGATCGTCAGCGACGCGCAGTCGGGGTCGGCCACCGCGCACGAGAGCACGCACACCCCGTCGGCGCCGCAGTGCTGATCCGCGCAGTCGGGGTCCTTCAGCGCGCCCAGCGGGGCCGGCGTGGTGAGCACGCAGCCCGTGCCGCAGACGCCGTCGGACTTGCAGGGATCCGCCGCGCCTTCCCAGAGGTCGATCGTCTGCTGGATCCACGTCACGGTGGTCGCGTCGGTCTTCGCCTGGACGCCGTCGTAGGTGCAGCTCTGGTCGCCGTAGCTGGTCGCTCCGGCGTGGCGTTCGACGCCGTTGCGGACGATGAACGCCGGGCCGCCCGAGTCGCCGAAGCACGTGTTCTTGCCGGCCTGCTGGTAGTACCACTCGGAAGAGTCGATCGTTATGGGCGAGCCCTGCGGAATCTGGCCAGCATGAACGACAGGTGCGGGCCCGATCAGATCGATGGGAAACGTGACGACGCGGCGCGTGCCGAAGCCCTGGCCGTTGCCGTTGATGTCGCCGAAGCCGACGAACGTGTACTTCGGGCCGATGAAGTCGGGCGTCTGGGTCATCGTCTCGCGCAGCAGCGGCACCGCCTGAATCGGAGCGTCCGCCGCCAGCTGCACCAACGACAGATCGTTTTCCTGCGCGCCGTTGTACTGCGGGTGGCGCGCGCTGCTGGTCGTCAGCACCGAGGTGCGGGTCAGCGGGTTGCCAGTGTCGAAGTAGACGCGTGACAGCGAGCTGGCGCCGCCGCGGCAGTGGCCCGCGGTGATCACGGTGCGGCGCGAGAGCAGCGTACCGGTGCAAGAGCCGCCCTGGCTGTCGCCGACCATCACCACGTACCAGTGCGAGGATTCGGTGACGCCGCCCACGATCGCCTCGGCGACGGCGCGGGATTCGGTTCCGAGGGTGACCGCCTGCGACGGCTCACAGGCGGACAGCAAGACGACGGCGCTGAAGAACAAAGCGCCTGAGGTGAACTTCATGTTGGAGACCTGCTGGAAATCCCTTTTCGGCCCAGGGCTTCCTAACACCGAAGGATCAGCGCGCGGCGAGCCACGCTTCGATGCCCGCCGCTGCTTCCGGAAAATTCCGCCGGCCGAGGCCGAGCCGGACGTGGGTGTCGCGGTACTCGAGCTCAGGGCCGGCCATCACCAGCACGCCGGTGGCCTCGAAAAGCTGGCTCGAGAACGCCGCCGCGCCCTCGACCTTCACGAAGCCGGTGGTCCCGGCCGTGGGCTCGACCCAGGTGAGGCCGTGGCGCTGCAACAGCTGCGAAGCGATCGCCTTGTTGCCGAGCACGATCTCGCGGCACCGGGCGGAAAGCTTCTCGCCGTGGCGCAACGCGAGCGCCCCGAGCAGCTCGCTGGGCGCCGCGTTGCAGATGGTCAGGTAGTCCTTGAAGGCCGACAGCCGGGCGAGCAACGCGCGATCGCGACAGGCGACCCACCCGATGCGAAGGCCGGCGAGCCCGTACGACTTGGCCAGCGCGCCCAGCGACACCCCGCGCTCGTAGAGATCGACGACCGCAGGGTTGCGGCGGGCCGGGTCGTGCTCGAGGCCGCGGTACACCTCGTCGGAAAAAAGCCAGAGCCCATGCCTTCGCGCGAAGGCGACGATCGCGTCGAGGCGGGAGCGCTCGAGCAACGTGCCCGTCGGGTTGTGGGGCGAGTTGAGAACGATCGCCTTCGTCTGCGCAGTGAGCAGCCCGGGCAGGGCGTCAGGATCCAGCTGCCAGCGGTCGGCCTCGCGGGCTTCCCATTTCGTCACTGCCGCTCCGGCCGCCTCGGCGACGGCGTACAGCGACTGGTACGCGGGCCAGTGGGCGATGACGTGATCTCCGTGGCCGACGGTCTCGTTGAAGAAAGCGAAGATCGGCTCTTCGGCGCCAGCGAAGGCGAGCACGTCGTCGACCCCCACCCCATACAGCGAAGAGATCGCCTCCCGCAGCGCAGGGGTTCCGACCGCGTCGATGTAGCCCAGCGGCAGCGCCAGCAGCTTTTCGCGCGCGTCGGGCTCGTACCCGAGCAGCTCGTCGACGGTGAATGGCTCGGGATCCGACGCGCAGGCGAGCAGGCGAACCCGAAACTCGTGCTGCGCGAAGAACCGTTCGAGCGCGAAGGGGCGCAGCTTCAGAACACGGGCCCCATCAGATCGCCGTGCGGCCTTTCGATGATTTCGGTGGTGACGAGCAGGTGCGATTCGATCGCGGCCCCCGCACCTTCCAGCGCGGCCTCGACGTCGGCCTGCGCCCCCGAGATCGTGAAGTAGCCCTTGCCGCCGATGCCCTTCGCCAGCTGCAGCCGGGTGATCCGCACGTTGGCGCGCTTCACGGCGGTGTCGGCCGCCATGATCGCCGCCGCCACGGTGTGCGTCTCGACGATGCCGATCGCATCGCCGTCTCTCATCCCGTCGCACTTGCCGTTCAGCGCGCGCACGAGCCCCGCATCGACCTGGCTGAGCAACAGCCGGTCGATGATCAGCGCACCGCCCGAGGCCTCGGCCGCCTTGAACGACTCTTCGACCTCGGCCACCGGGCCCGAGAAGATCAGCAGGTACTTGCCTGGAGTCACCGCTTCCGCGAGCGCGATGCGCACCGCCGCCTGCTTCACGAGCGCGTCGGCGACCACCATGCCCCGGGCGATCGATTCGAGCTCGATGAGCCCCAGGGCTGGGCCTAAAAGTTCCAATTAGACGATGCGGAAGGAGTCTTTCAGCGTGCAGCGGCGCTCGCGGGTGAAGCTCAACGCCGTCGTCAGGCCTTCGCCGGTGGGCGAGGCGATGGTGAAGCTGGTGTGGCCCTCACCGCGCATGCCCAGGCCCGCGAAAGACGGCCCGTTCTTCACGAAGATCGACGTGTTGATCACCTTCGCCATCTCGTGAAGGTTGTGGATGTTGGTCGAGTGCATCGTCGCGGTGTGCCCGAAGCCGTGCTCGGCCTGAACCGCGGCGGCAATGCAGTCTTCGACGGTCTTCAGCCGAGAGAACCCGATCACGGGCATCAGCAGCTCGGCCTGAACGAAGGGGTGGGTGGGGTCGACTTCGGCGAAGAGCAGCCGGGTGCCGGAAGGAACACGAATGCCGGCGGCCTCGGCGATCTTCGTCGCGTCGCGGCCCACCCAGTCTTTCGCAGGGTGCCCGTCGTCGACGACCATCTTCTCGAGCTTGTTGATCGCCGCGCCGGTGACTTCGAAGGCCCCGACCTTGCCCATCTCGGCCTTCAGCTGATCCGCGATCGAGGCGACGGCGAAGACTTCTTTTTCAACGATGCAGACGATGTTGTTGTCCAGCGAGGCGCCGTCGACGATGTCGCTGGCCGCCTGTGCCAGGTCTGCCGTCGCGTCGACCACCGCGGGAGGGTTTCCGGGGCCGGCGCCAATCGCGCGCTTGCCCGACGTCATCGCCGCCTTGACGACCGCGGGGCCGCCCGTCACGCACAGCAGTCGCACGCCCTTGTGCTTCATCAGCAGCCCGGCAGACTCGATCGTCGGCTCGGCCATGCTGCAGATCAGGTTCGGAGGACCCCCGGCGTTGGTGATCGCCTCGTTGATCAGCACCACGAAGTGGTTCGAGACGTTCTTCGCGCTGGGGTGGACGTTGAAGACCACCGCGTTGCCGCCCGAGATCATCGAGATGCTGTTGTTGATGATCGTTTCGGTGGGGTTGGTGGTGGGGGTGATCGCGCCGATCACTCCGAACGGGGCGCGCTCGATCAACGCCAGGCCGTAGTCGCCCGAGAAAGCGCCCGGCCGCAAGATCTCGGGGCCCGGCGTCTTGTTCGCGCAAAGCAGGTTCTTCTGAATCTTGTCTTTGACGTTGCCGAGCTTCGTCTCGGTGACCGCCATCTGCGCGAGCTCGGCTGCGGCCTTGCGCGTCGCGTCGCGCATCGCCTCGACGACCTTGATCCGCGTCTCGACCTTTGTGTTGCCCCAGGCCTCCAGCGCCTTCTGGGCCGCCGACACCGCGCTGTCCATGTCGTCGAAGACCCCGGTGCGGCCGCGGTGGTAGGCCGGCGCCTGCGCGTGTGACTGCCGCTGGGTGCCGCCGTTGTTCGACGGCAGGTTGCCCAGCTCGCTCGAGAGCTTGCGCACCACCTGCTCGACGATCGCGTTGATCTGGGTCTCGTTCATGTCAGTGCTTCCTGCGGGAATCGCCCACCTGCGCCTGCTGCTCGCAGAAAACGCGGGCGGCGTTGCCATCGCCGTAGACGACCAGCACCGGATCCGCCTGGTGCTCTTCCTTCAGTGCTTCGACCGTCTTCGCAGTCGCCGACATCAGCGCGTCGTGCGACTTCGCACGAACGGTGACAACCGAACCCTGGGCGGGAGTGGCGGGGCGGGGTCTCACTTGATGTATTTCATCGCCCCATCGACTTCGAGTTGGTCGACGATCGCCATGATGGTGGCGTCGACCGGGCGATCTTTCGTCTTTTCCGTCTGCCGGGCCGAAGAGCCCGACGCGTAGAGAACGACCTCGCCCACGCCTGCCCCGACGGCGTCGACCGCGACGACGAGCGTCGAGGTCGGCTTCGCGTCGAGATCGAGGCCGCGCACCAGCAGCAGCGTGCTGCCATCGAGCGTGGGCTCTTTGCGGGAGGCCACGACGGTGCCCACCACCTTACCCAGCAACATCAGGAATTGCCGCTGTCCGACTTGGCCGCCGACGCGCGACCCAGCGGCAGGGCCGCCTCGATGCTGCTGTGCGGGCGCGGGATGACGTGCGTCGACACCAGCTCGCCCACGCGCTCGGCGCCACGGGCACCGGCCTCGACCGCCGCCTTCACCGCTGCGACGTCGCCGCGCACGATGCAGGTGACATAGCCACCGCCGATCTTCTCGTAGCCGACCAGCTCGACCTTGGCCGCCTTCACCATCGCGTCGGCCGCTTCGACCATACCGACGAAGCCCTTACACTCGATCATCCCCAGCGCGTCAGCCATCCGTTACCTCTGTGCGTGTTGTGAAAACTTTTGGTCTCAAGAACTTCGGAAAAGTTACTTCTCGCGGCTCGGGGCTTCTTTGCCCGCGATGCTCTGCAGCGCTGCGACGGCTGCGGCGGCCGCCGCGTCGACATCGGCTTCGCTGCCGCACATGTAGAGGCGGCCGAAGGCGCCAAACGGCGTCACGTCGACCAGCCGGACGTTCGCCGCCTTCTCGGCCTCGTTTGCTGCCAGCGCCGCGTAGGCCGCGGGCTCACACTCGAGAATGAACAGCGACTGGCCGGGCTCGATCATCGATCCGAAGCGGATCCGGTCGAGGATCATGGCGTGCATTGGCTCGATGGCGCGAATCACCGTGTTCGAGATCAGCTTCGGCTTGATGCGATCTGCCTCGGTGGCCCCCATCGCCTTGAGGATCTCGTCACCAGCGCTGCGAACCTCGCCCTTGTCCTCGCTGTGGACCTCGAGCATGCCGTAGGCGCGCTCGACGACGAGGGTGGCTGGCTGAACCGAGGTCTGCTTCAGCGCGACGTCAATCAGGCTGTGAATCGCCATCCCAGGCGCGATCTCGACGAACAGCGATGCGACGCCGGGCACCGGGTAGTAGCCGCGGCAGGTGGTGCAGATGTGGGCGGCGAGTTGGGGCTGAAGCGAATCGAGAAAGACGTACGCTCTGAGCGACGTGGCCAATTGGGGACTTCCTCCAGAGGCCGACGGTTTAGAAGCTCGCGGCGACGTTGACAAGCACGCGTTTTCTATCGGCATATCCGGCTCAACGTGCTGCTCGCCCTGCCGATGATCGCTGCGCTGTCCCTTGGGGGGCTCGACCAGTCGCCTTCGCCCTGGTTCCTGCCCCGCTATGCGGCAGTGGGGGCGTACGCGGGAAATGGCGTGTTCTCGCCGACGATCCGCGTGGGCTGGGAAGTGGCGATCATCGAACAGAAGACCGAGTTCGTGATCGCTTTCGAGCTCGGCCCGTCGTTCGGCATCCTCCGCCCGCGCGACGTGCTCGACACCTACCAGCACGTGGCGATGGGCGGCTTCGGCCTGCGCCCGCGCCGCGGCTCGAAGTTTCACTGGGGGCTGACGGTGATGGCAGGCCCAGTGCTCTACGGCGGTCACTTCGTCGACCCGCTGCTGACGGAAGAACGGGTGAACGGCGTGGTCGACATCCGCGGCCAGGCCGGCGTGAGCCTGGGGCGCGTCGTCCTCGCGCTCTACGTCGGCTACACCCAGCCGTTCTCCGTGAACCCGAACTTCGCGGCGGTGGGCTTCGTCGGGGGCTTCAACTTCGGCGTACTGGTCAACTGGCGATGACGGGCTTTTCCGATCTGCACCTGCACCTCATCCCCGCGGTGGACGACGGGTGCCGGACGATCGACGACTCGCTGGCGATGGCGAAGGCGCTGGTGGGCCTGGGCTTCGTGGCGGCCGCTCCGAGCCCGCACCACCGGCAGGAGTACGCGAGCGCGGAAGTCGCGGCGGTGCGGCTTGAGGATCTGAAGGCGGCGCTGGCGGCGGCCCAGGTTCCCCTGCAGCTGCACGTCAACGCCGAGCACTTCTTTCTCGACGAGCACCTGATGCTGGGCCTCGCGGCGGCGAGAAAGATCGGCGGTCAAACGCTGCTGGTCGAGGCGCCGTACACCTCGGGCCTGCCGATGCTCAAAGAGATCATCTTCCGGATGAAGGTGAAGGGCGTGACGCCGCTGATCGCGCACCCCGAACGCTGTCTCGAGTTCGAGAAGAAGGGCAGCGCCGAGGCGGCAGTTCATGCCGGAGCGCTGCTTCAGCTCGATATCGGCGCCATCATCGGACGTTACGGAAAGACGGCGCAGAAGCTGGCGAAGGCCTTTCTCGACCAGGGTCTCTACGCGGTGGCCGCCACCGATCTGCACTCACCCGTGGGCGCCGCCGACTGGGTGGGCGAGGCGATCGCGGCGCTGCGGAAGGGTTGGGGTGAGAAGGCGGTTCTTTCGCTGCTGGCTGACAATCCTGCTGCGTTGCTGCGCGGCGAAGTGCTGCCCTGATATAGGCGCGCCCCAACGTGAAGAAGTTTCTCAAATTCGCGATCAGCCTCGGGATCACGGTCGTGTGCTTCTGGTGGACGTTCAAGGACGTTCGCGGCGAAGAGATGTTCGCGTCGATTCGCCACGCCAACTACTGGATGATCGTCCCGTACCTGGGCGTGCTGTCGGTGATTCACCTCGCCCGCACGCTGCGCTGGGGGAACCTGCTGTCGGGCATCGAGCGGATCAGGTTCCGGCCACTGAACGAGGCCTCGGGCATCGGCTTCATGATGTTGATCGTGCTGCCGTTTCGCATGGGCGAGTTCGCGCGCCCGTTCTTGATCGCCGAACGCAGCACGATTCGACGCAGCCCGGCGATGACGTCGGTGGTGTTCGAACGGATCGTCGACGGCATCATCATGGCGGTGATGTTGCGGACGCTGCTGTTCTTCGTGCCCAACGATCACGGCCAGATCGATCGCATCCTCGTCGGCGCGAACCTGATGTTCGCCGTCTTCACCAGCGGTCTTGCGTTCTTGATCTTCGCGCGCTGGCAGCACGACCGGGCGGTGCGGTTGATCGCCGCGACTGCAGGCCGGATCTCCCCCGCGCTGGGCGAGAAGGTCGCCCACGTCGTCGACGGGTTCGTCGGCGCGATGAAGCAGCTGCCCGACGGCAAGAACCTGTTCCTCTTCTTCTTCTGGACGCTCTTGTACTGGTTCGCGAACGGCGCCGGCATCGCGCTGCTGTCGCAGGCCTTCAACTGCGCGGGAGAGGCGGCGGGCGGCACCTGCGTGCCGATGTCGCTCACCGTGTTCCAGGGCTTCGTGGTGCTGGGCGTGCTGATCGTCGGCCTGATGATCCCCGCGGCGCCTGGCAGCGCGGGCACCTTTCAGGCGTTCATCGTTCTGGGCATCGCGGTGTTCCTGCCGCGCGAAGTGGTGAACAGCAGCGGCATCGCCTTCGCGAACCTGCTCTGGATCACGCAGATCGGGCAGCAGTTGCTGTTTGGGCTCGTCTTGATGAGCCTGTCGGGGCGCAGCTTCGGCAAGCTCGCGCACAACCTCGAAGCGGACAAGCTGGCAGCCGAGGAGGCGCGTTAAAATGGGAAGCATTGGCATCGACCCCGTGGCCCTGGTGGTGGTGGGCATCGCCTTCGTGATCGGCCAGATCCGCACCGTGCCGCCGGCGGTTCGTTACTTCGTGATGGGCGCCGCGCTGGGCTTCGTCGGCGTCTACCGCCTGACACAGGGCTACCGCGACACCGTGAACCTGGTGATCATCGGCATCTGCCTCGCGCTCGCGGTGTGGAACGTCGTGAAGGGCCTGCGCTACCGCAGCCTGTAACCAGTCCCCTGGAATTAGAAGATGAACGCGTAGGTCAACGCCGCGTCGAAAGCGCCGGCGAACCGCTGCTTGCCAAAGTCCCACCAGACGTAGGTGACGTTGTTGTAGACGCCCGCCGTCGCGCGCACGGCGAGGCCGACTTCGTGGCGCCGGCTCTCGCCGAGGCGGATCGCGAAGGGTACCTCGATGCCCGTGCGCAGCGACCAGAAGCCCCAGAAGAGAATCAGGCCCGCGCCGATCGAGAAGCGTGGGGTGAGGTGGAAGCGGTAGGCGAAAAGTGACTCGCCTGCGACGGTGTCGGGCAGGCCGCCGCTGAGCTCCACCTGCGCGATCGCTTCCTGGTGGCCGAAGGTGCGGACGCTGACAAAGGCTAACAGGCCGCTCTGCACGAGGAGGAAAGGGGTGGTCGCCTGCTGCATCAGGCCGACGTGCGCGCGCAGGCCCAGCCCCCAGTGGACGCGCTTGTGTTCGCCCTGCCAACGGGCGGGATCTTCAGGCACGACCTCGGGCTCGGCAGGCAGGGGTGCCGCGCCTGAGGCAACTTCGGCCTCGCGCACCACCACGGCCTCGGGAATAGCGGCCGGCTCGTCGACCACGGGCTGCGGGTCGGGAAACGCCGGATCCTGCAGGGCGATCAGGGTGGCGAGCAGGGCGATCGTGCCCATCACAGGTCCCGCATTCCGACCGACCCAAAGCACATCTCGTCGGCGGTGCCTTCACCGTAGGTGACAGTGGTGGTGCCGAGGTTCTCGTAGCTGCAGCGCACCCGAACCTTGTCGCCGCCCTTCGCGACGACGGGATCTTTGAGCTTGTAGACGCTCTGCCAGTGAAACTGCCATTGGGGGATGCGCAGCAGGCACTGGGTGCTGCCGTCTGGCCGAACGAGATCCATGTCCAGCGACTTGCCGAGCAGATGCATATGGCCCCAGACGGCGTAGATGCGGCCTTCGGCGCCGACGTTTAGCGCAGGGGTTCCTTCGCCCTTCTTCAACAGATCACCCATCGACTCCACCGTCGTCTTCGACATCGGCGGCAGCGTGAGGTCGAAGTTCCCGACCAGCAGGTAGTGCGGGTACTCAGTGACGATGCCGGGGGCGCGCCACAGCACGACGCTGGTCTCGTCTTCGCCAACGCTGCCCTGCAGGTTGTAGTGCTGCTGAAGGACGAACGCCCAACCGACCGGCAGGTAGTAGCCGACGGAAGCCTGCGGAGGCACCAGCGGCGCGTCGTTGCCCGGCACCCAGAAGCCCGTCGGGTAGGCCTGCTCGATGCCGACGCCGCCGAAGCAGCTGTAGCCGGGCGCGTCGTCCTCCTTTTCCTTCGCGCGCAGCTTCTCGAGCTGATCGGGCGGCACCAGGTACACCGCCGAGTGGTGAACAATGCCGCGGTTGCCGGGCTCGGCCGAGACGGCGGCGACGGTGATCGGGGTGAGCAGGTTCGGGATGATCAGGAAGCAGCGGTAGTCGTCGCCCTGCGTGATCGTCGACTTGTACTTCACCGGCATCTTCCAGCGGTCGGTGGGGTCTCCCAGCGGCTTGTTGGGCTTCGGCTTCGGCAGCTCGCGCTGCTCGCCCATCGGAGCGCCGTCCTCAAGCCAGTCGAGCAGCAGCTTCTTCTCGGCCGCGCCCATCTGGCGCACGTCGTCGATCTTCGGGCAGCCCGACGCGTCGGTCTGGGTGGGAGGGAAGGGCGGCATGCGATCGCTGGCCACCGCCGCTTTGATCTGCGCGAGCCGCGGCTGGACGTCGTCCCAGGTTTCCAGCGGAAACGGGCCGATGTCTCCGGACGTGTGGCAGATCGCGCACCGCGCGCCGACCAGCGGAGCGATCGACCCGTACCAGGTGCGCGGCCCCGTCAGATCCACCGGATCCGGAAGGCTGACCGACGAGGGCCCGCAGGCCCAAAACCCCGTTGCTGCGACCGCGACTGCGATGAAGCCCCTCATGCCCACCCCTGGTCCGTTGAACCGATACAGACACACCAGGGGGCCAGAAAGAGAAGGCCCGATCGATTCCGAGCCTCGATTGCTGCGGAATCAGGCAGTTAGAGGTCAGCCCGGACGTACTCGAACTCCAGCGGCTTGCTGTTGATGCCGCGGGCAGGCGCCGCGACCCAGTTCGCCATCTTGCCGGGCTCGGTGACCGCCTTCGCCTGCAGGCTCTTCACGAACGTGCGATCGGCCACCGACGGGAGCAGCGAGTCCTTCTTCGCTTCCCACTGCGCGGCCGTCAGGGGCGCGCCGTCGAAGTCGAAGTGGCTGCCCGCGAAGATGCCCTGCTGGCGGTGAAACCTTCGGCTGGGCAGCATGAACTTGAAAGACATGCCGCGGTCGGTGAGGACCTTGTTCCAGCGATCGACGCCGCGCTGGCAGTCTTCGACGTAGCCGTCGCGCAGCACTTCGTTCATCGCCGAGCGCAGCGGCACTTCCTGGTGGTTGAACGCGCCGTTTTCCCAGACGTCCATCGGGTAGCTGCCTTCGAGCGCGACGTGATCTTCGAACTTCTCTTCCTTCGCGCGGCCCTTCAAGCCGGCGCCGAAGAAGTTCGCCGCGTTGGTCGAGATCTCAGAGCCGAAGAGATCGAGCGACAGCGAGTACCAGAGGTTCAGGTACTTCTGGATCGTCGGCAGATCGACGCCGCCCTGCTTCCGCGCGTCCTCGTTCGGATCCAGCTTCATCAGCTCGGCGGTGCGCTGGACGACGCGCTGAATGCCCGACTCGCCGACGAACATGTGGTGCGCTTCTTCGGTGAGCATGAAGCGCGTGGTGCGCGACAGCGGGTCGAAGCCCGACTCGGCCAGCGCGAGCAGCTGATACTTGCCGTCGCGGTCGGTGAACATCGTGAACATGAAGAAGCTGAGCCAATCATCGATGGGCTCGTTGAAGGCGCCGAGGATGCGGGGCTTGTCGACGTTGCCGCTGCGCCGTTCGAGCAGACCTTCGGCTTCCTCGCGGCCATCGCGGCCGAAGTAGCGCTGAAGCAGGTACACCATCGCCCAGAGGTGCCGGCCTTCTTCCACGTTCACCTGGAAGAGGTTGCGCAGGTCATACATCGAAGGGCAGGTGGTGCCCAACGAGCGCTGCTGCTCGACCGAAGCGGGCTCGGTGTCACCCTGGGTCACGATCAGCCGGCGCAGCGTGTTGCGGTGCTCCCCCGGCACGTCTTGCCAGACGGGTTGCCCCATCAAATCGCCGAAGCCAATCTTGCGGTCGGGCACCGCGTCCGAGAGGAAAATGCCCCAGCGGTAGTCCGGCATCTTCACGTAGTCGAAGTGTGCCCAGCCGTCCGTCTGGGTGCTGATCGCGGTGCGCAGGTAGACGTCGCGGCTCTGGAACCCTTCGGGCCCCATCGTCTTCCACCAGTCGATGAAGTTCGGCTGCCACTGCTCGAGCGCGCGCTGGAGCTTCAGGTCAGAGCCTAAGTTGACGTTGTTGGGGATCTTTTCGCTGTTGATGTCGCTCATGGGTTCTCTCTCCTTTTTTTTCAGGTGCGGCGCATGTCGAAGGTGGGGCGGACGCCGGCCTGGCCGTAGAGCGAGAGGGCTCCCTTCTCGCCGACGGCGTTGGGGCGCTGGAAGATCCAGTTCTGCCAGGCAGTGAGGCGGCCGAAGATCTTCGTCTCCATCGTCTCGGGGCCGGCGAAGCGAAGGTTGGCTTCCATGCCGGTGAGCGCGTCGGGCGACATCGCCGAGCGCTCTTCGATCGCGACGCGCAGCTCGTCTTCCCAGTCGAGCTCGTCGGGCGCGAAGGTGACGAGCCCCGCCGCCATCGCTGCCGACGGGTCGAACGGGCCTTTGTGGCCGAGGATCTCTTTCGTCTTGTTCGGGGTCGCGAGCATTCGCGCGTCGAGCCGCGAGAGGCCGTTGCTCATCGGGAAGGCGCCGGCGTTCAGCGGGCCCAGCTCGATGAAGGTGGGACGCGAGCCGTCGTCGAGCATGTAGCTGCGGTCGGCCGCGAGGGCGAGCTCGGCCAGCGAACCAGCGAAGCAGCTGCCCGGTTCGATGAACGCGTAGAGCGTCTTCGCGGTGAGGTCGAGGCGCTTGAGCGCGCGCTTCTGCAGGTGCAGCACCTCGCGAACCAGCCAGTGCTTCGGTGCGTGGGTGGCGACGAACGCGTCCCACGCCAGCACCTGCTTTGCGTCGCCGGTGGTCTTCAGCACCAGGGTGCCGATGTCGAGGTGGTTGATGCGCAGGCGAAGCAGCGCGTCGTCGAGCTCGCGGAAAGCGCGCACCGCCCAGACGTCGCAGCCCGCCGCCTGCAGCGCGTCGCCGTCGGCCGGCGGAGCGCCTTCCGGCCCCCGCACCGTCAGCTCGGCCACCCGGGGGTACGCGTTCAGCTTCACCGACACGTACCGGTACTCGAGCGCCGCTGGAGTGACCTTCGGCAGCAGCGGGGTGAGCACGAGGCCCTTGCCGTCTTTGGGGCGATCGCTGAGCGCGGCCAGCGCCTTCGTGCGCTCGGCGACGACCTGGGCGAAGCGGCTCTTCGGGACGACCTGGTCGACCAGGCGCCAGTCGACCGCACGCTTGCCCTTGATGCCTTCGGCGGTGGTGCTGAAGAAGTCGGCCTGGTCGCGGCGCACCTTGCGCTTGTCGACCACGCGGGTGAGGCCGCCGGTGCCCGGGAGCACCCCCAGCAGCGGGACTTCAGGAAGAGAGACGGCCGAGTTGCCGTCGTCGATGAGCAGGATCTCGTCGCACGCCAGCGCGAGCTCGTAGCCGCCGCCCGACGCTGTGCCGTTGAGCGCCGCGATCGTCTTCAGGCCCGACACCTGCGCCGCGTCCTCGAGGTACAGGCGCGTCTCGTTGGTGAACTTGCAGAAGTTCACCTTCCACGGGTGGCTGCTGCTGCCGAGCATGAAGATGTTGGCGCCGGCGCAGAAGATCTTCTCTTTCAGCGAGGTGACGACGATCACGCGCACCTCCGGGTGCTCGAAGCGGATGCGCTGCACCGCGTCGGCCAGCTCGACGTCGACGCCCAGGTCGTAGCTGTTGAGCTTCAGCACGTAGTCGTCGGCGCGCAGGCCGGCGTTCTCGTTCACGTCCATCGACAGCCGGGCGACGTCGCCTTCGAACTGCAGCTTCCAGTGCTTGTACTGCGACGGGTCGGTTTCGAAAGTCGGGAGGATCTCAACCACGTTGTCGTGAGCCATGGCCCGTCGATCTGGCACACCCTTGTCCTTCCGCGCAAGCAACATAGTGCGTGCGGCCGCGAGACTCGGCAGTATACTGCTCAACCGATGAAGGCCGAACCGCTGCTGCTGGAGGTGGGACGCAAGGTGCGCGCGCGCCGGCAACAGCAGCGCCAGACGCTGAAGGGGCTCGCGAAGGCGTCGGGCTTGTCCGAACGGTTCGTCAGCGAGCTCGAGGCGGGCAGGGCGAACATCTCGCTGCTCAACCTGCAGCAGGTGGCCGAGGCGTTGACGCTGCCGCTGGGGCACTTCTTCGAGGCGGCAGCGGTCGCGCCCTCGCGCGGCGTGATCTCGCTGTTGGGCCTGCGGGGGGCCGGGAAGAGCAGCATCGGGCAGGCGCTGGCCGGGAAGCTGGGCGTCGGCTTCTTCGAGCTCGATCAGCTGGTCGAGGCGGCGGCGGGCATGCGGCTGCCCGAGCTGTTCGCGATTCACGGCGAGGACTACTTTCGAGGGCTCGAGCTGCAGGCGCTGATGAAGTTCCTCGAGTCGCATCCGCGCGGCGTGCTCGCGACGGGCGGGGGCCTGGTGACGTCGCCCGAGGCGTACGCGCTGCTGCTCGCTCGAACCGAGACCGTCTGGCTCAAGGCGACGCCGGAAGAGCACTGGACCCGCGTCGTGAAGCAGGGCGACCTGCGCCCGATGCAGAACCGGCCCCACGCGATGGCCGAGCTGAAGCGCCGCCTGAAAGAACGTCAGCCGCTCTACGCGAAGGCCCGGCGGCAGTGCGTCACCTCGAGCCGCACCGTGAGCGCGGTGGTCGAGGAGCTGGCCCAGTCGTTGTAAGAGGTGTGCATGATCCTCGCCCTTCTTCTGATCCTTTCCGCTGAACCTGGCTTCTCGGTCGAGCTGACCGCGATGGGCCCCAACAAGATCCAGGTGATCAAGGTCGTCAAAGACCGCACTGGCCTGGGCCTCAAGGACTCGAAGGAGCTCGTCGAGGCGGCGCCGAAGATCGTGAAGAGCAACCTCGACCGCGCCGCTGCTGAGGCGCTTCAAGCCGAGCTCGCCGCGGCCGGCGCCACGGCGCGCGTCGTCGATTCAGCCTCGGCCCCCGCGCCCGCGTCGCAGAAGTCCGCGGCGGTTGGCGGGATGTCGGTGACGCTGGTCAGCTGCGGCTCGAAGAAAATTGAGGTGATCAAGATCATCCGTGAGGTGACGGGGCTCGGCCTGAAGGAGTCCAAGGATCTCGCCGAGCAGACGCCCAGCATGATCAAGTTCGGGCTGTCGGTTGCCGACGCTGAGGCGCTGCAGAAGCGGCTCGCGGCGGCCGGCGCGACGGCGAAAGTCGGCGCTGACGCTCCGTGAAGCGGTAGGTTCCCCACATGTCGCGCTCGCAGCTCCCCACCGAACGCCTTCAGAGCAAGCCACCGTCGTCGCGCCCCAACCGCTGGCGCCTCGTCGTTGTGTCTGACGAAGGGAGCTCGTCCCACGCGCTGCCGAAGGAAGGCTCGGTCACCCTCGGGCGTGACGACGCCGCCGAAATCCGCCTCGACGACATCTCGGCCTCGCGCCGCCACGCCACACTGCACCTCGGCGAGCAGGTCACCTTGCAGGATCTCGGCGGCGCCAACGGCACGATCGTCCGCGGCCGGAAGCTCGAGCCCAATGAGACCGTGACCCTGACCATCGGCGACACGGTCGAGCTCGGGAAGACGCTGGTGGTGCTGCAGGCGGACGACCTGTCGGATCGCAGCCGCCCGTGGACGCTGATCACCCACGCGCATTTCGTCGAAGAGATCGCCAAGGCGACCGCGCCGTTTGCGTTGCTGCGCATTCAGGTGGTGGCGCCGCCGGGCGTCGCGCAAGACGTGCTGTCGGCCGAGCTTGCCGCCACCGACGTGGTCGCAAGCTTCGGCCCGAGCCAGTTCGAAGTGCTCGCGCATGGGAAGACTGCCGATGAAGGCCAGCGCCTGCTCGAGAAGCTGTCGACGAAGCTGGTCGCTGCCGGGGCCCGCGTTCGTGCCGGCGCGTCGGGGGCACCGCGAGATGGGACGACTGCCGATGAGCTGCTGGCCGCCTGCGCGCGCCCGGCCGCTGCGCCCGCGCCCGGGTTCGTCGTTCGAGACGACGCGATGTCCGCGATCTACCGCCTGATCGATCGCATCGCTCCGTCGAACATCAACGTGCTGCTGCTGGGCGAGACGGGCTGCGGCAAGGAAGTACTGTCGGCCGAGGTGCACCGGCGCAGCAAGCGCGCGGCGGCGCCGTTCGTGAAGCTCAACTGCACCACCCTGAGCGAGACGCTGCTCGAGAGCGAGCTGTTCGGCCACGAGAAGGGCGCCTTCACCGGCGCAGTGAAGACGAAGCCCGGCCTGCTCGAGACGGCGAAGGGCGGCACGGTGCTGCTCGACGAGGTCGGCGAGATCACGCCCACCATCCAGGCGAAGCTGCTGCGCGTGCTGGAAGAGCGCGCGGTGATGCGCGTCGGCGGGCTGAAGACGGAGCCGATCGATGTTCGCTTCGTGTTCGCCACCAACCGCGACCTCGAGGCAGAAGTGGCCCGTGGCGCCTTCCGGGCCGACCTCTACTTCCGCGTCAACGGGATCTCGGTGTCGATTCCTCCGCTCCGCGAGCGCATCGCCGAGATCGAGCCGCTCGCGCGTGCGTTCGCTGCCGACTCGGCGAGCAAGGAAGGCCGGCAGGCGCCCGAGTTCTCGCCCGACGCGATCGCCTCGCTGAAGGCGTGGCCATGGCCCGGCAACATTCGCGAGCTCAAGAATGTGATCACCCGCGCCGAGCTGCTGTCGAGCGAGGGGATGATCACCGCCGGGTCACTTTCACTCGGCAAGGCAGGATCAGCGCCCGCTGCAGCCGCCGTCTCGGCGCCCGGGGCCAGCACCAACCTTCGGGAAGAGCGCGAGGCCGCCGAGAAGCGCGCGGTGCTCGAGGCGCTCGAGAAGTGCGACGGGAATCAGACCCGCGCCGCCGAGATGCTCGGCGTGTCACGGCGGACGCTGGTCACCCGGCTCTCACAGTACGGGCTCACCAAGGCGCGGAAGAAGGACGACTCGTCGACGCAGTAGGCCAGTCGATGCTGACCCTGCTGGCTTTCACGCTGCTGACCGCCATCGAAGGCTTAGGCGTCGACCAACACCTGGCCGCCGCGCGCACTTCGTCCGAGATCCTGCTCGACGGCAAGGTCGATGAGGCCACGTGGCAGACGGCGCCGATCTTCGATGGCTTCCTCCAGAGCTTCCCCGAGCGAACAAGGCGCCCAGCGAGCGCACCGAGCTGCGGGTGCTGTTCGACGACGCCTTCCTCTACGTCTCGTTCGTCTGCTTCGACTCGCAGCCCGAGACGATGCTCACCAGCCTCTCGCGCCGCGACGATCTTCCCGCGTCGGACCTGGTGGGGATCGCGATCGACACCCGGCACGATCATCGGTCGGCGTTCGTCTTCCGCGTCAACGCCGGCGGGGTGCTGCTCGACGGCGTGATGACCGCGGACACCGAGTTCACCAAAGCCTGGGACGGCGTCTGGGATGCGCGGGTCGCCCGGCGGCCTGACGGCTGGTCGGCGGAAATGAAGATCCCACTCAACCTGCTCACCGGCTCGACCAGCGATCTGCCGACGTGGGGCTTCTTTGGGCGGCGCGACATCTCGCGCACCCACGGGACGCTCACGACGGTGGTGATCCCACGCAACGCCAATGCGATCGTCTCGCGCTACGGCCACCTGCGCGGCGTCGAGCAGAAGCCGGGCGTGTCGGTCGAGTGGCTGCCGTATGCGGCCGCGCGGCTGGTCTTCGCCCCCGAGCTTGATGGGCAGCCCGAGCCGCGGGTGCTGCGGCCGTCAGAGGATCTCGGCTTCGACGTGAAGGCCCAGCTGACCCGCGAGCTGCAGCTCAATGCGACGGTCAACCCCGACTTCGGCCAGCTCGAGGCAGACGTCATCCTGCAGAACCTGTCGAACAACGAGCTGTTCTTCCCAGAGCGCCGCCCCTTCTTCACCACCGGGCTCGACGTCTTCAACCCGGTTGGCGCGCAGAATGGCCGCTCGCCGCACACGCTTTTCTATTCGCGCGGTCGCAGCAGGGCGCGCCGACGCAGACGGTCAAGGGCTTCGAAGCGCTCGCCCCGGACAAGCTGTTCTCCGGGCCGGCGACGGATTCAATCCTGATCAAGTGGTCGTACTGGTGGGGCTAAAGACCCCGCGTCAAGGAGGCGGCACCGGCTTGAACCAGGTGCAGTTCGCTCGCTCCATGCAGGCCTCGAGGGGCATCTTGTCGCCGCCGCTGCCGAGGTAGCTGGCGAAGATGTTGATCATCAGGGTGCCGAGGTCGAACGACTTCGCGGGGTCCGGCACGGGGAAGCTGTGCTCGCCCAGCGGGTTCATCATCGGGAAGATCGCCCCGACGGTGCCGCCGAGCTTCTCGGACTTGCGGATGAGCCGCAGCGGCGGGTTGAGCCGCGGCACGCCGAAGCCGTCATTCGCCATCGCCACGTCCTGCAGCACGTCGACGTCCATCAGCACGTTTCGCCCGTTCGCGTCCTTGTGCCGGCCCGTGCGCTCGACGCCTTCGACGAAGCCGGTGTCGATCAGCACCTGCTGCGGCGTCTTGCCGTAGCGCGGGTCGATGTTCCGGTAGTCGAGGTGGCCCGCCGCGCGGAGCAACGCTGCCGCCGTCGCCACCGGCACGCCCGGGTCGCCCGTCATCGGCACCATCATCGAGCGCGTCGCGACCTTCGAGCCGTCGCCGTACTCCAGCGTCCGGCCGTGCGCCTGCTCGTAGAACGGAGCGAAGTTCGCCGGATCCGCTGACTCGAGCCCCACCTGCGCCAGGTTCAGCAGCCGCCGCAGCTCAGGCGAGCCCCGCCGCATCCCGAAGCCATCGCCCAGCGCCAGCAGCGGCGAGCCTGCCGGGTAGACCCGCGTCTGGAAAGTCACCCGCTCGCTGAAGGTCTCGATCGTCTGCGACGCCGTGAAGCCCGCCGGATCGCAGCCCTCGCGCGGGCGGCTCGGCAGCTCTTTGTTGAAGATCTCGAACTTGAGCTTGTCACCCATGTCCGACGACACCGCGAGCCGCAGGTGACCGTTCTTCTGCACGCGGCCACAGCGCCACTCGCCCGTCTTCTGGTTGGTGACGACCGCGATCGCGCCCGGCGTCAGCGCGGGCAGGTTTCCGACCTTGAGCTCGACGGCGCGGCCCAGGTCCGGGATCATCTGGAACAGCGCGTTGTTTCCCTGCGCGTCCGGGTGCACCAGCATCAGCGGCGCGAGCATGCGCAGCACCAGCGGGTCGCGCACCTGCCGCAGATCAGACCGGGTGCCGATTTCCGACAGGTAGCCGCCCGGCAGAATCGGAGCGATCGCGTCGATGTCCGGCTCGATGCCGCCCATCAGGCTCGACAGAATGCCGCCCAGCGAAGCGCCCGAGACGTAGATCGGCACGCCCGGCCCGCCGAAGTCGACCACCCCGTCGCCATCGAAGTCGCCCGCGAGATCCGGCTTGCCATCGCGGTTCACGTCGAACTCCCACGTCTTCTTGCCGTCGAACGAGCGCAGCACGCGGATCAGCTGCATCAGGTCGATCGCCGTCTGGCGAATCATGTCTCGCGTGTGGATCACGTAGCCGGTGAAGAAGTCGACGCCCGAGTCCTGAATGCCGTCGCCGTTCTGATCGAGCGAGCGCCCCTGCAGAATCGCCCTCGCCAGCGGGTCGATGCCATAGGGCTTCACGATCTCGCTGATGATGTTCTCTTCCTCTTTGCCCAGCCCGATGCCGTGGCTGACCGCGTCCATGCCGATCGTCGCCATCCCGAAGCGCGCCATCGGCCCCATCATCAGCAGCGAGTCGAGCTTCGAGCTGCCGTGGCCGTGCATGAAGATCACGACCGGCGCCGGGCCCTTGCGATCCTTCGGCACCGACAACAGCACCGGCACGATCTCGGGCCGCGTCTCGGCTTCCCCCAGCGCTGCCTTCAGCTTGAAGGTCTGCGCGTAGAGCGGCAGCGGCTTTCCTTCCGCGTCGTTGCGGGGGAAGAACTGCGGCGAGATGAAAGAGGCCGACGCGTAGAAGTCGACGAAGCTCAGGAACTCGGTGAGCAGCTTCTTGGTGCCCGACGTCTGGCTTCCCCCGTACAGCTCGAGCAGCTGGCTGCCGAACTGAAGGAACTGCGCCCCGGGGACGATCTTCGTGTTCGTCTTCGCTGTCGTGCGGCGCCGCGCCTCTTCCAGGGTGTTCAGCTGCGCCGGGTACTCCGTGTTCAGGCGCGCCAGCGTGCCCAGGCCATAGAGGCCATCGCGCACCGCCTTGTACTCGTGCGTCAGCGACTGGGTGGTGAACGACCAGGTGAAGGCGATGTCATCGGTGGAAAGCTTCGCCATCCCGAGGCACTGCTTCAGCGGCTCGAGCGCCTTTGTCTGCGCGAGGTGGTTGATGGAACCGAAGGGCGAGCGCACCGGGTTGCCGTCGACGCCGACGAGGCGCTTCGTCAACACCACCGCGTAGGTCGTCGCTTCACGAAACGGGTACAGCGGCTTCGCGATCAGCGTGTTCGTCTCGCGCTCGTAGAAGCCCATCACGTCGAAGGCCGACGGCGTGCCGTCGAGCGTGTTCGGGTGATCGAGAATGCCGTCCATGTCGGTGTCTTCGCCCGGGTCCATGACGCCGTTGTGGTTCAGGTCCTCTTCTTCCTGCTCGAACTGCAGCTGCTCGAGCGAGCTGTGCGGCTCGTCCGGGTAGTAGCTGCGATCATCGGCCACCAGCGGGAAGTGGCCCTGGCCGACGTCCATCAGCTGAAGCTGGCAGCGCTCGGGCGAGCCTTCGGTGATGTCGATCACGTAGAACGCGTCGTCATCGGTGTCGTTCACGGCCTGGTGGCGGGCGACGAGCTTCTTGAGGTCCAGCGGCTCGGTGAACGAGACAGTGATCGGGGCGAGGGTGCCCCAGCCGCTGACGGCGTCGAGTTCCATGCGGGTGCTCTTTTCCCACTGGGTCGGCGCGACTTCGATCGAGGCGTTGATGCTGCGCTTGGTCGGCTGAAGCCCGTCGAACCGGGTCGCGAAGTCGTTGGGCAGGGGGATGTCAGGCAACGGCCGGTGGAAGACGTCGAAAGACACCTTCGGGCCGGGGCCCTGTTCTGCGGGCGCCAGTCCTTCGGGACCAGGGGCACAGCCGACCAGCAGGCACACCGCGATCGCGAACCTTCTCATGGGGCGACTAGGTAGCGGGTTTTGAGCGCGACGGGTAGGGCTCTTCGGCTACGGTGCCGCGCGAAAATGGGACGACGAGCCAGCGAAAAGAAAGCAGTGGGAAGCTTGGTGGCGCTTGTCGCCTTTTTTATCGCCAGCGCGGCGTCCGCGCAGACGGACATCGTCACCGACCTCGACGGCGGACCCCGGGTGGTCGAAGACGCCGGGACGGCGATCGAAGACGCAGGCAGCCCTTCAGTGAAGCCAGTGGTCGAACCGCCGCTGCAGCTCGACGCGGGCTTCACTGGCAACGAGGTCGAGCTCTCTGTCGGCGGCTCGATTCGCTTGAGCGAGACGCTGATCAGCCGGTTCCAGGTCGACGAAAGGCAGACGGTGGCGCCGGATCCGTTCGAGGTCCGCGTCCGCGTCGCGCCCGAGCTCAAGTACGGCCAGGCCCGGTTGTTCGTCGAGTTCGACGCGGTCAACGGCGCGGTGATCGGCACGCCCGGCCCGACGATCGTGGCCGACCGAACGCCGGTTCGCTTCATCAGCGCCGTCGAGCTGCGTCAGGCCTTCCTCGAGTACCGCTGGGCCACCGGGGCGCTGCGCCTGGGCCAGCAGACCTCGCAGTTCGGCCTCGGCATTCTTTCGAACTCGGGCGCCACCGACGCCGCGCCGGGTGACTTCGGGCAGGCACGTTATGGCTCGCTCGCCTGGCGGCTGCTCGCCATCGGCCGGCCCCTCTACGACTTCGGTGGAGCGTGGCGCGCCGTCGAGCCCGTTCTCGCCGCCGACCTCGTCGTTCGCGACGGCACGGCTGACTTCTACGAAGGCGATCGCGCGTTCCAGGGAATCATCGGCCTGCGCTTCAACGCCGCGCCCGAGAAGATCCTCGCCCTGACCGCGATCTACCGGTACCAGCGCGCAGAGATCGCTCCGACGGGCGAGCGCGCCACCGACGCCGTCGTCATCGATCTCGCGGGCCGCTGGAAGTGGGACGCCTTGAGCGTCGGCTTCGAGCTGGCGGCGATCACCGGCACCACCACCCAGGGCCGCACCACCGAGGCCCCCGTGATGCACGTCAACCAGCTCGGCGCGCTCGGCAAGGTCGCCTACCAGATCAACGACACCACCCTGATGCTCGACGTCGGCTACGCCTCGGGCGACAACAACCCGTACGACGATCAAAACAACGCCTTCCGCTTCGACCGAGACACCCACGCGGGCCTGATCCTCTTCGACCAGGTGATCGGCTACCAGACGGCGCGCACCGCGCTGCGGCTCAGCGACCCGACCCTCACTGGCTACCCGCCCGAGAGCATCAACCTGCTCCCCACCGGCGGCTCGATCACCAGCGCGGCCTACTTCTTCCCCCGCGTCAGCCACCACCTCGCCGACTGGCTCGACGTCTACGGCGGCCCGCTGGTCGCCTTCTCGACCGCCAAGCTCACCGACCCGTACAACAGCCGGCTCACCGGCGGCGGCGCGACCATCAACGCCTTCGGCTCGAAGCCCGGCGACTACCTGGGCACCGAAGTCGACCTCGGCATGCAGGGCAAATGGGATCTCACCCCCGACCTCCACGTCGCAGCCACCCTCGAAGGCGGCGCCTTCTTCCCCGGCAACGCGTTCGCGAAGCAGGGTGGCCGCATGGATCCCGTCGGCCTCGTGCGCCTGCGGGTCTCGCTCAGCCTGTAGGTGAAGCTCGAAGGCGAAGCGGTGGCCGCGTGGTCGGAGCCTTTGATCCGGCTGGTTCGCATCGCCCGCGCCGGTTCGCTGTACCCCGACCCGTTACGCCTGCTGCAGTTGATCGAGGTGTGCGCGCGACCCGCGCCGAAGCAGGCCGTCGCCTCTGTCGTCCTCGATGCCACCTCAGGCCTTCCGTCGAAAGGGGTGCTCGAGAAGCTCACCGCGCTGCGCGACGTCGCCGTTCGCTACCTCGCAGAACACGGCGCGCGCCCCACCAGGGCGTCGTCCGGTTGGTCGGCCTCACTCGCCGCGGCCGACCTGCCCTTCGTCTCGAACACCAGCGCCCGGCTGGTCGCGAAAGGGCGTTACCTCGTCGTTCACGACCGTTGGGGCGACGGCCGGTTCACCTTTCACCTGGCAGATCCAAAGGGTCGCTTTGTCGCCGTCGATCGCGCTGAGCAGGCGCAGGTGAAAGCGCCGTTGAGGCTCGCCCTCGAAGTCGCGTGCCGCGAGGGGGCCGAGCACGCCTTTCTGCAGCTGTCGGCGCTGCTCGAAGTGTCCGAAGCGGTAAAGGGGCAGCTGGCGCCTTTCGTTCTCGAAGGGCCGCTGGCCGGCACGCTGCACCTGGTGCTCGAGCGCGCGGCCACCGATGTCGCTGCCGACGCGAACCGCGACCCCTTCGGGGCGATCGATGCGTCGGTTGAAGCCCAGCAGCGGCGCGCCGCGGGAAACTTCCATGTCTCTCGCGAGCGGCGGCTGTGCTGCCTGCCCGAGTCGCTGCCGCTGGTCGAGGCCCACCTGAAGTCGCTGGGGGCCTTAATCGTCGTCCGCTCGAAGTAGGCCCGTGGCGTCAAGGCAAGCGGGCAGCGCGCGCACGGCTGAGCCCGTCGAACGCCGAAAGCACCGACCGAGAGCCCGGTGGCGAGGCTGCCAGCGAGGAGTATCCACGCATCGCGAGCATCATCAGGCTGACGGTCTGCCCGCGGTACCGTGGAGTCGCCGCCTTCTGAATCAAGGTGTTGGCAGAGGTATTGCTGGAAGGGACGATCGACTGAAACGACGGCATCGAGAGCGCGTCGGTCACGCCAACGACCAGTGACAGCAGCACCACGATCCATGGCTGAGTGGTGCCCAGCAGCAGCGCCACCAGCAGCGCAGGGCACATCATCTGAATCGTCTGACACACCGAGATGACCCGCCGCCGATGAGCGCGATCGGCAAGCGTCCCGCCCACCAGCGTCAGGATCCACACCGGCGCATCCATCGCGAAGGAATCGAGCCCAAGAAGAAAGGGCGAAGCGCCCAGGCTCAGCAGCAGCCACGGCTGGGCCACCTGCTGGGCCCAGGTCCCGATGTTCGACAGCAGGCTCGCAAACCAGAAGGTGCCGAAGCGCCTCTCTCGAAGCAGGCCCAACGAGTCTTTCAGAAGGCCCGGCACCAGCACCCGGATGCCGGGTCAACGGGTGGCTATTCCGAGCTGCGCGGCTCAACCACGGCGTGCTGGCCGCCCCCCAGCCTGCGCGGGGTCAGCCGAGGCCGTCGGACCTGCCGGGGTGAGCCTTTTCCCATCAGGAGCACACCCGTGTTTCCCGCGAGCGCAAGGCTGCGAGGTTCGGCTGGAGACTTCTTGTCGGTTTCGAGCATGCGACTCCGGGGGGTGAGCGCTAACCGTGCTTCTGCTTGCCCAGCTCGTCTTTAAGGGTCTTGAAGCTGGCGGTCAGTTCCTTGAGGTTCTTCTTCGCGGTGAGCTGCTCGTTGTCGATGCGCTGCTCGAGCTCGGTGAAGCGTTCCTTCGCTTCCATGCTGGCGAGGTGGATCTGAACCTTCAGCTCGTCCTTCATCGTCTTGAGCACTTCGATGCCGTCTTTCATCTCTTCTGCCCAGCGCTGCATGGTGTCGCTCATGAACTCCTCCAGGTTTGTGCCTGAAGGTTGCTGCAACGGCCGCGCCTTCGCGTCAGCGGTTGAGCGAGGCGGCACCGTTTGCGGCAGCCCCTGTTGCAGTGCAGTTCCTGCGCGTTCGCTGGGTCGGCCACGCTCGGCGCAGCACTTGCTCTGCGACATGTCGCGGCGTTGCGAGCACAATCCCTTCTGGCTGCTCGAAGCCTGTGCGCCGGAGGCGTACCGCAGTGTTCCGACATGAAGGCCCATCTCGAAGTCCGAAGACGAACGCACTGGTGGCCGGCTACCTGGCGTTCATCGCCGGCTTCGTGAACTCGGGCGGCTTCATCATGATTGGGTCCTTCACCTCGCATGTCACCGGGAGCATCGGGCGCATCAGCACCGACGTGGCGTCGGGTGATCCGGGAGCCGCCGTGTCGGCGCTGCTGTTGGTGGTGATGTTCTTTCTGGGCGCGTTTGGCGCCACGCTGTTGATCGAAGGCCACGCGCCCGGGCGCATCTCGCAGGCCTACGCGACCGCGCTGTTGGTGGAAGCCGGACTGCTGTCGCTGTTCATCTTCGTCGCGGGCCTGTCGCAGGCGACCCACCCCCGACTGCTCGATGCCGAGGCCACCATTCTCTGTCTGGCGATGGGAATTCAGAACAGCCTCGTCACGCGCTTGTCAGGAGCCGTCGTGCGCACCACCCACCTCACTGGCGTCGCCACCGACCTGGCGATCGAGGTGGCGCGCTGGTACCGCTGGCATCGGGCGAAGCTCGGCGCGTTTCCGGGGCTGGGCGTGGGCCTCAAGCCCGAACGCCCCGTGCCCGCCAGGACTGTCTTGCTGACCACCATCGTGCTGACCTTCGTGTTCGGGGCCCTGCTCGGCGCCGTGCTGACGATGCGCTCGAGCCGGTGGGCGATGGTGCTGCCCGCCCTGGCAGTGTTCGGGGCGAGCACGCTGGCGTTCTTGCAGCGCGGCCGGGTGAAGCCGGTTGAGGCCTCGCTGGACGTTCGCTCGAAGTAGGCTTCGGCGCTTCGATGTCCGCGGATCTGCTCGACGAGCTCGTTCACCAGTTCAGCGATCCCTTCGCGTTCTACCGCGAGCTCATTCAGAACAGCCTCGACTCGGGCTCGACCCGCATCGAGGTGGTGCTGCAGTACACGCCGAACAAGAAGCTGGGGCTCGCCACCGCCACGGTCGCCGACTGGGGCGAGGGGATGAACCGGAAGGTGATCGACGATTACCTGCTGACCAAGTTCCGTTCGAGCAAGGAAAACGATCTCACCAAGATCGGCAAGTTCGGCATCGGCTTCGTCAGCGTCTTTGCCTGCGCGCCCGACGCGGTCGTCGTCGACACCGGCCGCGACGGTGAGTTCTGGCGGGTGCTCTTCAAGAAAGACAAGAGCTACGAGCTGCTGAAGCTCGACGCGCCCGTCGAAGGCACGCGGGTCACGGTTCACAAGCACCTGCGCCCCAGCGCCTACGACGACTTCGCCAAACAGTCAGAAGCTGCAGTGCGCCGCTGGTGCCGCCACTGCGAGTCTGACATCGCTTTCGCCGCCGGCAGCGCAGATGGCAAACCTGCGCCCGAGCCTGTGCCCGTCAACGCGCCCTTCGAAGTCGACGCGCCGTACCAGGTCGAGCTGAAGGAAGAGGGGACGCTGATCGTCGCCGGCGTCTCGCGCGAGAGGCCGGCGCCCAGCGGCCTCTACAACCGCGGCTTGACGCTGCTCGAGACCGATGAGCCGCTGGTGCCGAACGTCGCGATCAAGATCGCCTCCCGCTGGCTCGAGCACACGCTGACCCGCGACAACGTTCGCCGCGACAAGAACTTCGAGAAGGCCATCGACCAGGCCCGAAGGTTGACGAAGGGGGCCTTGAAAGAACGGCTGCCCGACGAGCTGCGGCGCTGCGCGGTGGATCCGAAGCTTCGCAGTGACTGGCAGGTGCTCTTTACCTACGCGCTTCAGACCATCGGCCTCGAGCAGGCGTGGCTTCGTCACCCGGGCGGAGGCGCGTCGCGCGCGAAGAGGAAGAAGGTGATCTTCTTCGCCGACGAGACGGGGCCGCTCGTCACCCGCCTGATCGCCGCGGGCGTGCCAGTGGTGGAAGCGGCCGGCGATGAAGGCTTCATCGCGCTGCTGAAGAAAAGAGCCGAAGTGCTGCCCGCTGCCGGGCACTGGGTTCATGCCGAGCCGCTGCCGGTGGTCCGCGCTCCGGCGTTCTGTGCGGCAATGCTTGCCGGCTTGAAAGCAGCAGGGGCCGGCACGCGCCAGGTCGCGTTGACCCGGCTCTTCGGAGCGACCACCGGCCCCTTCGCCCTCGTCAAAGAGCTGGGAATCCCCGAGCCCATAGAAAAGGCCAGCGGCTCGCCCTTCGACGCCTTCGCCCCGCCGGTGCTCGCGATCGACTTGGCGCACGAAGAGCTCGCGGCGGTGACTGCGCTGCTCGAGACGGCGCCTCGGCTGGCGGCGCTGCTGGTCGCGCGCCGCCTCGCGGTGATGAACGCAGCGCTCACTCCGGCGCGAGACTGGGCCCTGACGCAGTGGGCGCTGAGATGACGGATCCACTCGAAGCCCAGCTGCGCAGCGGCGGCGAGAAGGTCGCCGAGGGCGTCTTCCGCATCGATGCGCGCCGCGCGATGGCCAAGCTGCGCGAGTACCGCCTCGCCGAGCCGCACCACTGGATCCTCGAGGTGCTTCGGGCCGCCACGGGCGCCGGCGCCGACACGGTCGAGATCACCACTGACACCGACGACGTCATCCTCCGGTTCGACGGCAAGCCCTTCGCCGCGGCCGCAATGAAGGATCTGCTGAACCGTGCCCTCGACTCATCTGCCGACGATGCCCGTCGCCACGTTCGATCGCTGTCACTCGGCATCGCCGGCGCGCTTGGCCTCCAGCCGAAGTGGATCAAGGTCCGCAGCGGCAAGGTGGCGCTCGAGATCAAGCCGCCCGACGCGGTGTCGATCTCGGAGTGCGACGAGAAGGGCACCGTCGTCCACGTCCGCAAGCGCTTCGGCTGGGCGGTGGTGAAGAACGCGCTCACCGACGTGACGCCCGAGGAAAAGGCGGTCGACCAGCGCGCGCTTCGCTATCCGCCGACCTTGAAGGTGAACAAGAAGGTCGTGAAGCAAAGGCCGCTCTTCAAAGGCGGCCTGCTGAACGAGCTCAGCTTCAAGGGCGACGGCATGGACCTTGTGGTCGGCCTGGATCCATACGGGCCCGGGGGACACCTGGTGTTCGACGTCGACGGCGTCGAGGTGTCTCGCCGGCTGATCGAGCTGCCCGTGCCGTTCGTCAACGCGTGGGCGCGGTGCGATCGCATGCGCCGCAACGCCTCGGGCTCGGATGTCGTCGACTCGGATCCCGCCGTCAACGCGGTGATCAAGAAGGTGAGACAGCTGTCGCTCGAAGTCACCGCGAAGCTGCAGGTCGAGGGCGTGTGGCGCGCGAAGTACCGCGAGTACATGACGAACCTCTGGCTGGGCAGCCGCATCCCCGCCGAAGCGCGCGCGATCCTTTCGGACTTCAAGGTCATCCAGGGGCTCCACAACACCTGGCACTCGCCGGCCGAGTTCGTCGCCGATGAGAAGCTGGGTCGACCGATCTACTTCACGCGGGCGATCTTGCCGCGCGGCAGCCACCCACCGCGGGTCGCGCTGCTCGACTCCGATGACGATCCAGTCAGGCGCCTGCTGCCGCCGAAGAACCAGGTCGACGCCCAGAAGCTCGTGCGCCGCATCGCGCAGGTCGCCGAGACGAAAGAACGGTGGCTGGAATCACCGGTGGAGTCGTGCCTGGTGCCGGAACACTGCCTCACCCGCACCGCGATCTCTCAGCCGGGCGTGGTGGGTGAGCTCGGCCTCGTTGACAGATCTCACGCGCCGGCCTTCGTGCGGCTGTTGTGCAAAGGGCGCTTCATTCAGCAAGGAGAAGTGGCGAAGCTCGAGCCGCTGCGGCTGCATGCGGTCGTCGACCTGACCCACGACCTCAGTGACCAGCTCTGGGCCGAGCTGCCGACGGACAAGGTCTGGGCGCAGGTCATCCCCGAAATCGAGGAAGCGTTCGGCCGCGCAGTGCTGCCGGAGATCGGCTCGCCCGCCTTCGCTGCTCACGCCCGCGACTGGATCATCCGCCTCGCCCGCGCCGGCAAGCGCCTCGAAGCGCTGCCTCCCGCCCTGCGCGACGCGCCCGTTCTGCCGACGATCACCGGCGCGCCGACCTCTTTCAACGCGATGCGAGACCAGGAGACCTGGTGGTGGACCTCGGAAAAATGGGGAGCCCCGCTGCTCTCGGGCGAGCCGGTGCTGCTGCTGGAGCCCGAGCTCCACGCCGCGATGCTGAAGCTGAACCAGCGCAGGATGACCGACGCCCGCGACCTCCTCGAACAGGAACGCGAGATTCGCGAGAAGATCGCCGCGCCGAAGACCCCCGCCACGCTGAGCCACGCGACAGTGAAGGTGCCAATCGACGGCTTCACGGGCGAGGTGGGAATCACGGCAGCCACAGGCTCCGAGCTGCACCTGCTGCTGCTGCGCAACGGCGTGCGGCTGGAAGAGACGCACCTCACTGCGACCTACGGCTTTGCGCGCGCGGTGGTCGACTGCCCGGACTTCACGCCCAACGCCGACTGGACGGGTGTCGTTCGCGACGCCGTCTACCAGCGCGTGCTGCAGGCGATTCGCAAGGCTGAGCTCGAGCTGCCGGCGAAGGCCGTCGCGCAGGCCGGCTGCCCGATGGATCTGTTCCAGCCAGGCTCTGCACAGGTGGTCACCGCCTACCTTCGCAAGCAGCGCCCGCCTGCCACTTCGATCGACAGGGCAGGGCTCTTCCGCACGCCCACCGGCTCCGTGTCGCTGGAGGCGCTGCGGAAGCGTGGCGGCGCTCTGTGGACTTTACCGCCCGAGCAGAGCGTCGCCGTTCCTCCAGGCTTCGAGGTCGTCAAGGTCACGCCTGCGGTGGCTGCGCTGCTGGGCGAGTTGTTGAACGTGCGGGCCGCCGATGCCACGGACGAGCTCGTTCGCTGGTGGGCGCTCGAGGCATACCTGGCCCGCACGACGGTGCCGCTCGAAGCGCCGGTTGGCGCCTGTCTTCCCGTCGAAGTTTCTACGGCTCGGGTGAGAGGCTTCGTCGGGCTTACTGGGGACACTGTTTGCCGCGCAGAGGTCGACGTGATCATCAGCGATCGGCTCTACCGCCGTGAGCAGGTCGACGCCCGGCTGCCGCTGAGCGCCCGCCTCGCGATCACCGAAGGGGCAGACCCGGTGTCTTCCCGGCTTCTCGACGACGCGCGCGGCTGGCTGACAGACGCGATCCGGGTGGCCGAGCAGCAGCTGGTTGCCACGCTCGCAGAGCACCTCGACGTGCCCGAGGCCCACGACGCGGTCTTCCGCGCCTTTGCGGCCTCGAACACGTTCAGCCAGCCCCTTCGCGATCTCGCGATCTTCCCCTGCACCGATGGGCAGCTGCGGCCGGCGCGAACCTTCGACGCCCAGAAGAAGGTGCGGTTCGTGACGCTGGCCATCGACGGCGCGTCGAGCTCGGGCGAGCCAATCGTGAGCGCCACCGAGCCGCTGGTCTTGAAGGCGTTGTCACGGTGGAAGTCGACCGAAGACGTCACCGCCTCGCTGCAGCGCGAGCTCGCGACCCGCGCCGCCCGGAAGACGATTCCGCAGGTGAAGGACGTCAAGCTGCCCGACACGGTGCTGTGGCGCCGGCCGTTGACCCAAGACCTCGAAGGAGAAGTTGGCATCACGGCAGAGCAGGGCGGCCGCGTTCACGTCCTCTTCGACCGGCGCCCGATCAGCACGCTCGACGGCGCCTTGCCCGCGCCGCTGGTCGCCCGCTTCAACTGCGAGACGCTGACCATCGGAGAAGGCGTGGTCGAGGACGACGCATGGAAGGCCGTGATCGCGCGGGTCGCCGACGAGGCCGAGGCGTTGCTTGAGCGCGTCGCCGATGCGCTGTCGTCCGATCTGGGTACGCGCCGCGAGCAGGGGCCGCTGCTCGCGCCGTTGGCCTTCTGGCTCGTCGCCCGGAAGAAGCGCAGCGCGTGGCTGGTGCGGCTGCCGATCTTCCAGACCGCGGCCGGCGACCTGGTGTCGCTGAAAGATCTGCTCGACGAGGGCAGGAAAGGGCAGGCGGTGCAGTGGTCCCGCGTGCCTGGAAGGCCCCTCAACGACGACCGATCGATCTGGTTGCCCCGAGAAGGAGAACGCGAGGCGCTCGCGGCACTGAAGGTAAACCTCAAGGACGTAACCCCTGCGATCGAGCGCGCGAACGAGGTTCGCAACCGGCGGAAGACTACCGACCTCACCATCGCCGCTGCTGGCCCCATTCAGACCCTCACCACCGATCGCTTGCAGGGCCAGGTCGGCCTGCACGCCACGCCTGACCAGCTCCTGCTGATCGAGCTGCACCAGGCGCACACCCTGCTCGAGACGTTCTCCACCGAACACCCCGTCGGAGCCATCGCCCGAGTGAACTGCGACGCGCTGACGCCCAACGCCGAGTTCAACCGCGCCAACCGCAACAAGGTCTTCAAGCAGGTGGTAAGCGACGTCGAAGACGCCGTCGAGTCGCTGGTCGGCAAACGCCTCGAGGCCCGACAAGAAGGGTGGCTCGCTTTCGCCGAAGCCGCGATTGCGTGGAGGCGCCCCGCCAAAGCGATCGCCGCGCTGCCGCTGTTCACCACCCTCGATGGCACCAAGGTCACTGTCGGCGCGGCAATGGAAGACCAGGCGCGCAATGGCCGGGTGCTGATCGCGGAGCGCGGCCTGAAGGTGCCCGACGATCGCCGCGTGCTGGTGGCGACCCCCGACACCGCCTCGCTGCTTCGCAAGCTCCAGCTCAAGCCCGAAGACATCACCGCGCTGCTGAAGAAGTCGGTGGCCCTCGAAGAAGGCCTGCAGGCGCGCCGCCTCGCGAGCCTGAAGTACGACGGCGACCCATTGGTGCGCCTCGGCGTCAATGCAGACGGGCTCAAGGGCGAGCTCGTCATCTGCGGGGCAGGGGAAACGCCGGGCATCGTCCTCGCCAAAGACGGCATCGCCGTCGGCAAGCACCTGCTGGGCTCGCTGCCCATCGCCGGCGTAGTGAATGTCGACGGCCTCGAGGTCGACGAAGGCTGGACCCAGGCCGTCGTGCCCCACGCGCTGAGGGCGAAGCTCGACGAAGCAGCAGACCCGCTCTTCGCGATGCTCGCGGCCCGAGCTGACGGCCAGGAAGCCGTGCGGCCGATCGCACTGGCGTACCTCGCCCACCGCGGCGTGAAGTCGCCCGCCCACCTCGAGCGCATGTCTGCAGCGGCCCGCGCCTTGATCGCCGCTCCGCTGTTCCGCACCGAAGACGGCCAGTGGGTGGCGCTGCAGGCGATCGCGGATCAGATCCTGCGCACCAGCCAGATCGCGATCTTCGAGAAGGCCTGGCGCGCGCGGGACACCGGGCAGCAGCTCGTGCTGCGGGCCGACAGCTTCGACGAGCCCTGGATCGCGGCCCTCGACGCTCTGCTTGGCGGCGTCCAGCGCGTGAAGGACGTCGACCAGTGGCGCAAGCAACTGGCCGAGCGCGACCCGGACGACGACCGTGGCCTTTCCCGCCTGCGAATGGCGCTGCGGCTGCTGCGCGCCGGGGCCCTGGGCCACGTCACGCCTGGCGATCTGGAAGACGTCCGCGTTCGCACCGGCGGCCTCGCGGCGCCCATCACCTACGACGCGCGACGGAAGCTGGTGCTGCTCGACGGCGACGACCCGACGATCGCCCGCGCCCTGCAGGAAATCCCACGCCGGCCCGAACGCACCTGGGTGCTGCTCGCCGCGATCTACGGCACGGTGAACCGCGCGCTCGAACACATCACCGACGACGACGAGGCCGCGCTGCTGCTCGCGTTGGCCCGCCACCTCGCCGCGAACCCGAAGGTGCTTGCGCCGCCCGAGACGGGCTGACCGCATGTATGCTGCCGCGCCTTGCCGACCGAAGCGATCGTCTGCCCGACGTGCCGGGCCGCGGACAACTCGAAGCCTGACGGCAGCGGGGTTCACACCTGCGTCTACTGTGGCTCTCGCTACCGCCTCGCTGCGCAGACGGCAGTGCCGATGGCGAAGGGCGGCCTCACCCTGGCGCCGACGAAGCAGCGGAACCTCACCATCGTCATCGGGCTCTCTGCGGCGCTCGCGGTGGCGATCGGCGCCCGCTTCTTCTTCGCCACCACCCCTTCGCGGCCCACCCCGCGCATCAAGCTTTCGAACGACGGCCCGGTGGTGCGGAACCCGGTGGTCGGTGCGGCTCCGGCGCCGGACGCGCCGCCCGAAGCGCCCGCCACCGCGACCTTCGAGTTCAGTGCCCGCGCCAGCGGCTACCAGGCATCGTTCTACGTGCTCGGCTGGGTCACCAACACGTCGCCCTTCGCGCTCGATCACCCGCAGGTGGTGGCGGTGCTGCTGGACGCGCAGGGAAAGGAAGTGGACACCGCCAACGGCTACACGACCGCGAACGATCTCGACGTCGGCGAGAAGTCCCCGATTCTGATCCTGATCAACAAGCCGCCGCCGCACGAGAGCCTGCGTTACGAGGTGGTGGTGCGAAAGGCGACGTACCGCCGCACCCGCGCGGGAGGCCTGAAGGTCGAGCCAGCCACGCCTGCGCGGTCGACGTTCGGCAAGAGCTGGGATGTCAGCGGCAAGGTCTTCAACGAAGGGAAGGACATCGCCCGCTTCATCCAGGTCACGATTCTCGCGTACGACGACAAGGACGTGCTGATCGGCATCAGCCCGACCTACGCCCGAGGCAGCACGGAGCTCGTCCCCCCCGGTGAGTCGGCCCGCTTCTCGGCCATCGGCATCTTTCCCGGCACCACGCCCGCCCGCTTCGAGTTCCGGGTCGAGGCAACGACCGCGCAGAAGTGAGCCCGCGTGTCTGACGACTTCACTGGCAACGCCCGCTACCAGGTCGTTCGCCGCCTTGGCGCAGGCGGCATGGGCATCGTCTACGAGGCGATCGATCTCGAGCGCGCGTCCCGCCGCGTCGCCCTGAAGGTCCTGCGCAGCCGTGACCCCGACGCGCTGGTGCGAATCAAGCGCGAGTTCCGCGCGCTCGCCGACGTCAGCCACACGAACCTCGTCGCCCTTCACGAGCTCGTCGCCGAGGGTGACACCTGCTTCTTCACGCTCGAGCTCGTCGACGGCGTCGACTTCCTTGCCTGGGTTCGCCCCGGCATGTCTCAGCCCTTCGGCGACATGCCCACTTCTTCGCTGGCCGGCACGATTCCCTCGCGCACCGCCACGCCTGCGCTGCTCGACAAAGAACGGCTGGTGAACGCGCTGCGGCAGTTGGCCGAAGGGGTCGCCGCGCTTCACGCCGCCGGCCGGCTTCACCGCGATCTCAAGCCGTCGAACGTGCTCGTCACGCCGGAAGGCAGGGTGGTGGTGCTGGACTTCGGCCTCGTCGCCGAGCTCAACGGCGTCGTCTCGATCACCGAAGCGCAAGGCCACGCGATCGTCGGCACCGCCGCGTACATGGCCCCCGAGCAGGCCGACAGCGGCCCCGTCACTCCCGCGGCCGACTGGTACGCCGTCGGCTCGATGCTCTACGAGGCGCTGACGGGACGCCTGCCCTTCGAGGGAGCCCCGATGCAGGCCCTGGTCGACAAGCAGCGCATGTCGCCCCTGCGTCCGTCTGAGAAGGCGCGCGATGTGCCGCCCGAGCTCGAACGGCTCTGCCTTGAGTTGCTGCGCCGCGAAGCGTCTGAACGCGCGGGGCTCACCCAGATTCTCGAGGCGCTCGGCCAGGCGAAGCCCGCGCTGCCGGTAGCGCCCCCGAAGGCCGATCAAGGCTTCGTGGGCCGCCAGCAAGAGCTCGCGAAGCTTCTCGAAGCCCTCGAGGCGTCGCGCAAGGGCGAGCCGAAGGTGGTGCGGGTCAGCGGAGGCTCGGGCATCGGCAAGACCGCCCTCGTTCGCCAGTTCCTCACCCGCGCCGAAGTGATGGGAGCCGTCGTGCTCTCGGGCCGCTGCTACGAGCGCGAGTCGGTGCCGTACAAGGCGCTCGACAGCGCGATCGACGCGCTCGCCCGGCACCTGGGCCACCTCTCGCCCGACAAGGCCGATGCGTTGTTGCCGCGCGATGCCTGGGCGCTGTCGCGCATGTTTCCGGTGCTCCGCCGCGTCGAGGCGTTTGCGCGCGCGCCGGTGCGAGAGGTGAAGGAAGCGCACGAGCTTCGCCGCCGCGCCACCGCCGCCCTTCGAGAGGTCTTCGGCCGCATCAGCGATCGCGCCCCGCTGGTGGTCTTCATCGACGACCTCCAGTGGAGCGACGAAGACTCCACCGACCTGATCGAGGAGCTGCTCAAGCCGCCCGACGCACCCGCGATGCTGCTGGTGGTGACGACGCGCGAGACCACGGACGCCGCTCCGGGAAGCGCTGCGCTGCAGCTGCCGCTGGGCTCATTGAACGCCGAGGATGCGCTGCAGCTGGCCCGGCACGTGTTGCCCGACGCTCAAGGGTCGCGTGCCGACCAGGTCAGCCGCGAGTCGGGCGGCAATCCGTTTCTGCTGCAGCAGCTGGCGGCGTTCGGGGCCGGGTCGAACCTCGAAGAAGTGGTGATGGCGCGCGCTGCGCAGCTGGATGAGAAGCCGCGGCGGCTGCTCGAGGCGATCTGCGTCACGGGCCGGCCGCTGGACGCGCGGGTCGCCACGGCCGCCGCCGGGCTCGCAGACGATGACGACGCGGTGCGGCTGTTGAAGGGGGCCCGCCTCGTGCGCGCGACCCCGGCCGGCGATCGCGAGAAGCTCGAGCCCTGGCACGATCGCATTCGAGAGACGGTGGTCGGCAGCCTGTCGCGCGACGCGCAAATCGAACTGCACCTGAAGCTCGCGAACGCGATCGAGGCCCACGCGAAGGACGAGCTCGACGCACTGGCAAACCACCTCTTTCATGCGGGCGAGACGGCGCGCGCGGCCGACGCGACCGCGCGGGCGGCGAAGGTTGCCGAAGATCAGCTGGCCTTCGATCGCGCGGCGCAGCTCTACCGCCAGGCGCTGGAGCTGTTGCCAGAGGACTCGCCGATGCGCCTGCCGCTGACGATTCGCTTCGGCGATTCGCTGGCCGATGCGGGTCGCGGGCCGGGCGCCGCGGCGGCGTACGAGCTGGCGATCTCGCTGGGCGGTGAAGCGCTGGAGCTGCGGCGACGGGGGGCCGAACAGCTGCTGCGATCTGGCCACGTCGACCAGGGGATGCAGGCGATGCGCGAGGTGCTGGCGGTGGTGAACATGACGATCGCTCCGCAGCCGTGGCGCGCTTTCGTCGCGCTGCTGTTCCGCCGCGGGCACCTGCTCTTGCGTGGGCTCGACTTCAACGAGCGCGCCGAAGCGGCGATCGACCCGGCGGTGTTGCGGCGCATCGACGTGTGCTGGTCGGTGTCGGTGGGCCTGGCGATGATCGACACGATCCGCGGGGCCAGCTTCCAGACGCGGCAGCTGATCCTCGCACTGAACGCGGGCGAGCCGTACCGGGTGGCGCGCGCGCTGGCGGCCGAGGCCAGCTTCGTCGCGACCATCGGCAAGCGGGGCGAGGCGCTGTCCGCGCGGCTGATCAAGGAATCGCAGACGCTGGCCGCGCGGGTGGGCGACGCGCAGCTGCTCGGCCTGGTCGAGTTCTGCACCGGGCTGACGCACTTCCTCGTCGGCCGGTGGAAGGAGTCACGCCTTCACCAGGTCGAGGCCGAACGCTTGTTTCGCGAGGCGGGCTCGGCGGTGACGTGGGAAGCGGCGAGCGCGCGGCTGTTCGGGGTGTGGTCGCTGTTCTACCTGGGCGAGCTGCAGGAGCTGTCGCGGCGGCTGCCGGCGCTGCTCGATGAAGCGCGGCGGCGCGGCGACAAGTACACGACCACCAGCCTGCAGTCGGGCCTGGCGATCGTGTCGTTGCTCGCGGCGGATCAGCCGGAGAAAGCGCGGGCCCAGGTCTCGGAAGTGCGCGGCGCGTGGTCGACGGGCAGCTACCAGTTCCAGCACTACTGGTCGCTCTTGTCCGACGGGATGATCGACCTCTACCAGGGCGACGCCGAGAGCTGTTACCAGCGGCTCGAGGTCGAATGGCCGGCCCTGAAGGGCTCGCTGTTTCTGCGAATCCAGAACGTGCGCGTCGAGGCGCGGTTCCTCAAGGGCCGCAGCTCGCTGGCGACCGGGCGGCTCGACCAGGCGCTGGGCGATGCCGAACGGCTGGAAGGCGAGGGCGCCGATTGGGCGCGCGCGTTCTCGATGCTGATCCGTTCAGGCGTCGCGGCGGCGAGGAAGATGCCGCAGCGCGCGCTCGAGCTGCTGCGTCGCGCGATCGAGCTGCTCGAGGCCGGCGACATGGCGCTGTTCGCGGCTGCTGCGCGCGCGCGACTGGGCGAGCTGGAAGGTGGAGAGCTCGGGGCCGCGCGGCTCAAGGCGGGGCACGCCGCGATGCTCGCCCAGGGCGTGAAGGATCCCGTCGCGATGACCCGGATGCTGATCCCCCGCGGCTGAAAGCTGCGCGTCGGGCGTCCCGAGAGCGCCCCTCTCCGTTCATCCCGAGAGCAGTCGAGGGATGAGCATCCTTCGGTGGTACGTGATCACGCAGCGGCCAGACCAGCGCTTGCAAGACCGCTGAAGCGCGCTCCGTCGAAAGGGCCGCCACCGCCGATGCGCACCCGAGCTCTGTAGATGCTCATCCCTCGACTGCTCTCGGGATGAACGGCATTTCTCTTCCGGATGAACGGGCTCAAGACGCCCAAGCCGTTCCTGCGAGCTTCAGGTCGGCGTCACAGCCGCGAGCCCGACCATGCAGTCACGCTTCACGCCCGCCTTGCCGAAGTCCTGAATCGCGCGCGCGATCGCAGCACCGAGCAGGCCAATCAACGGCAAGTGCTCGCCGCCCTCGCACGTCGCCTGCCCAGCAACGTCCTCGGCGTCCGGCACGAACCGCTCATCCCAGCGCACCAGCCCAAACGTCCCGTCACCCGACACGGCCGCGTGAAGCAGCGCCTTCCCATGCGCGCGCGCAAAGTCCGACAGCACCTTCCGGCTGCTCAGGTTGTCGAAGCAGTCGACGATCAGATCCGCGGACCCGCAGAGCTGCGCGACATTCTCGGCGGTGAGCCGCACTCCGAACGCTTCAGCCTTCACGCCGTGGAAGTTCAGCAACTGCATCTTCAGCGCGTCGGCCTTGTTCTTCCCCACCGACTGCTTCACGTACGCCTGCGCGAGCAGGTTCTTCGACTCCACCCGATCGAAGTCCACGAAGGCGAGCGTCGCCTCGAGGTTGCGGCACAAGACGGCCGCGGTGGAACCAAGCGCGCCCACGCCGCAGAAGACGATTCGCGACGTGGGCGCTGCTTTCTCAGCAACCAAACGGAACCTTCGGGCGCAGGTAGATGCGCTGGCCACCCTGCAGACGATCGACCACGAAACCATCGAACGCCGCATCGGCCAGGTGCGCCACGTGGAGGCCCGGCACGCCACCGGCACGCACGACCTCGGCCGCGATGCGCCGCAAGTCCGCGTCCGTCACGTGGGTGTCGAGCTCCAGCGGGTAGTCCGCCGACAAACCATTGAAAGTGATGTTGAGCACCGCCATGGGACACCTCCTGTGCCGCTTCGAGACGTGGCGCCGGGGCGCGGCCTGACGCTTCAGTCGAGCCCGTCGGCGTTCTTCAAGTCCTTCAACCGCAGCCCCGACTTCTTCAGCAGCCGGTAGAGGCTCTGCATCGACAGCCCGGTGCGGACCTCGGCGAGCTTGATGTCGAAGCCGCACTCTTTCATCACCTGCGCGAAGTACTGGCGCTCGAAGTCCGTTTGAACCCGATCTTTCGCCTCGTGGTACGGCAGCGTCGCGACCAGCTGGGCAATCGACTTGTCCGACTTCTTCGCGGTCGGCTCGATCAGCAGATCGAGCCAGCTGCCCCCGCCCCCTTGCTGCATCAGCGCGCCACGCTCCAACACGTTGCGGAGCTCGCGCACGTTGCCCGGCCACTCGTAGCCCTCGAGCATGGTCAGCGTCTGCGCCGAAAGCTCGACCTGGGTGCCGAGTGTCTTGAGCAAGTGCGTCGCCAGCAACGCGAGGTCGGACTTGCGCGTGCGCAGCGGGGGAATCCGCACCCGCGCGACGGCGATCCGGAAATAGAGATCTTTGCGGAAGCGATCTTGCTGCACTTCTTCGGCGAGGTTCTGGTGGGTGGCGCAGACGATGCGCGCGTTGAAGGGCTTCGGCTTCCCGCTGGGCGGCGCCGGCAGCTCACGCGTCTCGAGCGCCCGCAGCAGCTTCGGCTGAACCGAGGCCGGCAGCTCGGTGATCTCGTCGAAGAAAAGCGTCCCGTTCTGCGCCGACGCGAAAGATCCGTCGGCCCCGAAGAGCTCGACCGCCGCGTTGGCCTCGCTCACCAGCGCGCAGTCGACCACCCGAAACGGCCCGTGCCGACGCAGCGAGTGGGCGTGCAGGGCCCGCGCAGCGAGCTCTTTGCCAGTGCCCGTCTCGCCCTCGATCAAGAGGTTCTGCTCGTCCTTCGCGCAGCGCCGCAGCTCGTTGAACACCAGCAGCATCGGCTCAGAGGCCCCGACGAGCTCGCCGAAGCTCTCGCCGCCCATCAGCTCGATGTCCGTGCCGCGCGTCTGCTGCTTCACCGAGAGCTTCGTCTTGCCCAGGGCGATCTTGTCGCCCGGCTCGACGTACGCGGCGCCGACCTGCCTCCCGTCGACCCAGCTGCCGTTGCGGCTGCCCAGATCTCGCAGCAACAGCCCGCGGGCGTTGCGCTCGACCTCGAGGTGCCGGCGGCTCACCGTCGGGTCCGTCAACACCAGGTCGGACGCGGGATCCGAGCCGACCCGAATCAGCCCCTCGAGCGTCACCACCTTCTTGCCCTTGTCGGGGCCGCTGACGACCTCCAGCGCCCACTCTCGAACGTGCACCCGCCGGGGCGCATCGTCGGGCATCGTGACCGATTCCGTTAAGTCCGGGTTGTGTGGGCTCATTGGGGGGAAGGGCAGAATTTAGCGTCTTTCACGGCAGCAGGACTTCCGTTTCTTCTCCCGTCGCCCTGCGCACCCGTACCTGGGCGGGCACGGCTGAAAACCGCAGCCGGCTCAGCCCCTGGGGCAGGGCCGTCACCCCGTCGATCGACAGCACGAGGTCGCCGGGCTGAAGCTTCGCCGTCGACGGAGCGGCAATCACGTAGGTCCCCGCGGGCAGCTTCGACAGCTTCGGCAGCTCACCTTCGGGAAGCATCGGCGCGAGGAACTTCGCCCGGTCTTGCACGAAGATCTCTTGCGCCACCGCGTCTTGCGCCGCCAGCACGAGCTGCGTGTTGGGCCGGCCGTCTTCTGCGTAGCCCAGCGTTACCCGTGGCGTCAGCGCCAGCGTCAGCCCCAGCTCCGGCCGCACGTTTCGCACCGCCGCTTGCCCTGCGATCGCATCCAGCGCCTCGGCCAGCAGCGCCGCCATCAGCTTCGTCAGCGGTCGCGCGGGATCCGAGTTGTCGTCCGCCGCATCCCCGCTGAACGGGTCGACCTTCACCTCGCCAGACACCTCGACCAACACCTGCCCGGTCGAAGGATGAATCACGTCAACGTGCCCGAAGTAGGTCGTCTCTTCCATCGTCGCCATCCCGGTGCTCTTGCCCTTCTTGTCGAAAGCCTCCTGGGCCGACGAGTTCTTCCGGTTCTCAGCCCAGGGGCGAATGACGATCCCCTGGTCGGCCCGTGAGCCGCTGTTGATCAAAAGGGGCAGGGCGGTGGAAGCGACCCACGCGCCGTTGTCGTTCTGCCGCATCACCCGGAACTCGCTCGGCCCGAAGAACGCGAACCGATCGCCACTGTGGTGAACTGCCTCATCGACCAGCCGCTGTGAGAGCTCGAACTTTCGGTACACCGGCTCTTCCCAGCGGAAGTCGAACGGGTAGACGAACGCGGTGGTCAGGCTCAACGGCTCGGCCGGCGGCCGCACGATCTTCTGCAGCCCGCCACTGCAGCCCAGCAAAAACACACAGCAAAATGAAAAAACGAGTGCCGACCCGTTCCAACCGCCTTCGCTCGCGCACGTCCCCGGGAGAACAACTGCCTCGGATCTTGTGACGGGAGGACGGGCAAACGGGCCGGCACTCACCCATTGGATAACACGGGTCCCCAGGCCTGCTCCAAGTCCTTTTGCGTCACGGCGCATGGTGGAATTCCCCAAGTAATTTCAGTTGTTTGGCACGAATAAAAACGGCCCCCCGCTTGCGCAGGAGGCCGCCTGAGTCCATCACATCCGTTTGATCGGACGGACGGAAATTACATGCCCATCCCGCCCATTCCACCCATGCCGCCCATTCCGCCGCCACCACCACCGCCGGCAGACTTGTCGTCATCCTTCGGACGCTCGGCCACCATCGCTTCGGTGGTCAGCATCAGCGAGGCAACCGACGACGCGTTCTGCAGCGCCGTGCGCGAGACCTTCGCCGGGTCGATGACGCCCGCGGCGATCAGGTCTTCGTAGGCGCCCGTCGCGGCGTTGAAGCCGTACGCGCCCGTGCCTTCCTTCACCTTGTTCACGACCACCGAGCCTTCCATGCCGCCGTTGCCGACGATCTGGCGAAGGGGCTCTTCGAGCGAACGGCGAATGATCTCGACGCCGAACTTCTCACCCTCGCTCCAGTTGCCCTTCTCGATCGCCTTGAGGCAGCGGATGTACGCAACGCCACCGCCGGGGACGATGCCTTCCTCGACCGCCGCGCGCGTGGCGTTCAGCGCGTCTTCCACGCGGGCCTTCTTCTCTTTCATCTCGGTCTCGGTGGCTGCACCGACGTTGATGACCGCGACGCCGCCGACGAGCTTCGCAAGGCGCTCCTGCAGCTTTTCCTTGTCGTAGTCGCTGGTGGTGTCTTCCACCTGGGCGCGGAGCATCTTCACGCGGCCTTCGATGTCCTTCGCTTCACCGGCGCCGTCGATGATCGTCGAGTTGTCCTTGTCGATCTTCACGCGCTTCGCCCGGCCCAGGTCCGTCAACTGCAGGGTGTCGAGCTTGATGCCGAGGTCTTCGGCGATCATCTTGCCGCCCGTGAGGGTGGCAATGTCTTCCAGCATCGCCTTGCGGCGGTCGCCGAAGCCCGGCGCCTTGACGGCGCACACGTTCAGCACGCCACGGATCTTGTTCACGACGAGGGTCGCGAGGGCCTCACCCTCGACTTCCTCGGCGATGATCAGCAACGGCTTGCCCGAACGCGCAACCTGCTCGAGCACCGGGAGCAGATCCTTCATCGACGAGATCTTCTTCTCGTAGATCAGGATGTAGGGCTCGGCCAGCTCGACTTCCATGCGGTCGGGGTTGGTCACGAAGTACGGCGAGAGGTAGCCGCGATCGAACTGCATGCCTTCGACGACGTCGAGGGTGGTCTCGAGGCCCTTCGCCTCTTCAACCGTGATCACGCCTTCCTTGCCGACCTTGTCCATCGCGTCCGCGATGATGTTGCCGATGGTCGCGTCGCCGTTGGCGCTGATCGTGCCGACCTGGGCGATGTCCTTCTTGCCCTGGGTGGGCTTCGCCATCTTCTTCAGCTCTTCGGTGATCACGAGCACGGCCTTCTCGATGCCGCGCTTGATTTCCATCGGGTTGTGACCGGCCGCGACCAGCTTGCTGCCTTCGCGGAAGATCGCCTGCGCGAGCACGGTCGCGGTGGTGGTGCCGTCGCCGGCGACGTCAGAGGTCTTCGACGCGACCTCTTTCACCATCTGCGCGCCCATGTTCTCGAAGCGGTTCTCGAGCTCGATTTCCTTCGCGACGGTCACGCCGTCCTTGGTGATCGTCGGGCTGCCGAACGACTTCTCGATCACGACGTTGCGGCCCTTGGGCCCCAGGGTCACCTTGACCGCGTCGGCGAGGATGTTGACGCCGCGCAAGATCGCATCGCGTGCGCGGGTATCGAAAATGATGTCTTTGGCCATGTTTGAGAGTTCCTTGGTTTGAGTTTGGAAGAAGTTTGGGGAAGCGCTTACTTCTCGATCACGCCGAGGACGTCTTCCTCGCGCAGCATCAGGTGGTCTTCACCCTCGATCTTGATCTCGGTGCCCGCGTACTTGCTGAAGAGAATGGTGTCGCCGGCCTTCACGTCCAGCGGGCGAACCTTGCCGTCTTCGAGCACCTTGCCGTTGCCGACCGCGACGACCTTGCCCTCGAGGGGCTTCTCTTTCGCCGTGTCGGGGATGATGATCCCGCCCTTGGTCTTGTTCTCTTCCGCGACGCGCTTGACGATCAGGCGATCCTGCAGGGGACGAATTTTCATGGGTTTGGCAAGCCTCTTGGGTTGTGCGCTGGCACTCGGGTGATGGGAGTGCCAGCGGTGTTGGCGTCGCAGATATAACCATCTGTCCTCGTGGGTCAAGGCGCAGGCTGGCAGTCGCCCTGATCGAGTGCCAGCCCACCGCCCGCCCGCGATTGGCACTCTCGGGGGTCGAGCGCCAGCGTAACCATCTGGAATCACGGGGCTAAATTTGGGCTCAGCGGTGCCGCCCGCTACACTCCAGTCGCAGGAGCGCCCAATCATGAGCAACCTCGTCGTCGGCAGCAGCTTGAAAGAGTTCTTTCGGATGTTGGTGGGTGAAGTGGTCAGCCGCCAGAAGGTGACCTTCACCGAAGTGACCGAGTTCTACGTGGTCAACCTGCTGTCTGAGTTCGCCGCGGCCGAGAAGCTGGTCGGCCAGGAGCCGCTGGCGATCCTCTACCACCGGGCGATGCAGCAAGAGCGCGAGGCCCGCATCAAGACGCTCCGGCAGCTGGGCGACGTCTCGCTCTACACCGCTGGCTTCTTCGCCGACTCGCTGCGCGACCGCGTCGTCGGCCCCGACTACTACATTCAGATGGGGGGCAGCGCCTACGCGGCCATCGCCCAGATGTCGTCCGCCTCGAGCTTCAGCAGCGTCTACTGGGAGCTGCATCAGAAGTTCCGCACCGTCGTCGAAGTGCTCGAAGAGATCGCCGCCCGCGGCATGGCAGCGCAGGGGCCAGCCGGCCAGGTGAAGGTGCTCGAGGCGTACTCGCGAAGTGGCAGCGAGCGGCTCGAGCACGTGCTCCTCGAGGCTGGGGTGATGCCGAAGGGGCAGCCCAACTAATTGCTCCCCGCCCGCATCCAGCAGCACCTGGAAGCAATCTACGGGATCCGCTGCGAGCTGCGCGTCACCGACTGCCTGCTCGACGAACAGCAGGCCCGTGCGCTGGGCGGCACGATGCGCGCAAGGGAAGAGCTGCTGGTTCGTGAAGAAGAAGGGCAATTGGAGCTGGGCCTGTTCCTCGCTCCAGAGCTGCTGCACCAACCTGCGGATCTCGGGGCGTTCTGCGAAGCGGCCGAAGGCGTCTCGCACTTCCTCTACCTTCACCGCGCCGCCTCGCTGGATCGCCAGGTCACGCTGCTCGAGCTCGAGGCGCAGGCCGAGGTCGACAAGTTCGCGATCTGCGCGCTGGGGGCGTGGGCGGCTGGCACCGCGAAGGGCCTGTTCAGCCGGCTGTTCGACGAGATCTCGCTGCGCGGAACGCTGACGGATCAAGAGAGCTGGCGGTACCGCGAGGCGAACCGGCTCGCGCGGTCGTTTTGCCGAAGGCTCTTGCCGGTGATCGCCGCGCGCCGCCTCGACAAGCTGCTCGCCGAGCTGCGCTACGCGTACCGCCTGGGCGCAGAGGCCAAGCTCGACTACCTCGCGCGGTAAGAGGAGTAGGCTCCGCGGCAGTGGTCACCACGAACGAGTTCTCGGCAGGAGGCGTCGTCATTCGCCGCACGGGCGACGGCACGACGACCTTCGAGCTGGCCGTGATCACGCCCCGCGGCCGCGCGAGCGTGACGGCGCTGCCAAAAGGGCACATCGACGGCGACGAGACCGCGCTGGACGCGGCGTCGCGCGAGGTGAGGGAAGAAACGGGCCTCGGCACCGAGCTGATCGAGTCGTTGGGTGACGTGAAGTACGTCTACCGGTTCCGCGGGAAGACCATCTTCAAGGTGGTGAGCTTCTTTCTCTTCCGGCACAGCGGGGGCGAGATCGATCACCTCACGCCCGAGATGCGGGTCGAGGTCGATCGCGCCCACTGGATTCCCTTGATCGACGCGGGACGCAAGCTGTCGTACCCGGGCGAGCGCGAGATGGTGGTCAAGGCGTTGGAGATTCTCTCGCGGGCTTGAGGTCCCGCCCCTAGACTCCACGCGCTTGAGCGCTGCACGCTACGAAGTCCTGTCGACGTTGCCGCCGGGGGCCGGGACACGGACCCGGCTGGCGTGGCAGGTCGGCGACCTCGGGTTCCGCCGCGCGGTCGTGATGCGCGAGGTCCCCGAAGGCGCAGAGATCGCGGCCTCGCCAATGACGGTCGAAGGCGTGCTGCCGCTTTTGGATCTGGTCGAGTTCGATGGCCGCCGCTGGGCCGTCTACGAGTTCGTCGCCGGAGCGACCTTCGCCGAGGTCGCAGCGGCCCACTTCTCGGTCGAGCGGCTACCTTCTCTGGGCCTGATCGCCCGCGTCGTGATCGACGCCTGCCGCGCAACTCACCGCGTCCACACCTGGGCAGACCCCCTCGGCCTCGTCGGGCCGCAGAAGCACGGGGGCCTGTCGGACGCGGCGGTGTTCGTCGGCTTCGACGGGGTCGCCCGCGTGCTCGACCAGAACGCGCGGCGCCTGAGCAGGTTCATCGCTCCCGAGCTCACCCGCGGCGAGGTGTTCGACGCGCGCGCCGACGTCTTCTCGCTGGGCGCGCTGCTGCATCACGCGACCACCCGCTTCGAGAAGGGCTACGCGGTCACGCTCGCAAGGGCGCCTTCGCCTTCCGAGTTTCCGCCACCGTCGACGGTGCACCCCGAGGCGACGCCCGAGCTCGACGGCGCAGTGATGCGGGCGCTGATGCCTTCGTCGGGCAGCCGGTACGCGACCACGCTCGAGCTCGCCGAGGATCTCGAGCAGTTGCTCGGGCCCGTCGTCTTCAGCGCGCAGCAGGTCAGCACCGTGCTGATTCCGTTGTTCGGCGATCGCATGGCGGCGCTCAAGGATCTCGTCGACCCCGCCAAGCGCCCCCCCGCGCCGAAGCCGTCGGTACCACGCGCGCCTCCGCGGGCGTCTCCGCTGCCGCCGCCGGTCGGCCAGCGAAAGACGGGCACCGCGATGGAAGCGGTCTCGGCGTTCGACGTGAAGCTCGACGGCAACGGCTTCGACGACCTCGTAGATCTGCCGACGCAGGCGAACATCAGCCTGCCCCCCGGGTTGTTCAAGCCGGGGCCGCCAGTGGCCGAGGCTGCGCCAGACTTCGACCCCCACGCGACGGGTCCGGGTAAGGGTGCTCCGTCGGCGCCGGATTTCGACCCCAACGCCACCACCCCAGGGCGGTCTCTCGCCGAGGTCGCTCCCGGGCTGGCCGCGACCCTGAACCTGCCTACCCCCTCGCGGCCGTCGGGCGTGAAGAAGGGGCTCACCGAGGACGAGAAGGCACGCGCGAAGGGGCAAGAGAAGATCAGCACCGCAGATCTCGACCCCGACCAGCTGTCGCCCGACCTCAAGGCAGTGCAGCGGGCTTTCGGGCCGCCCGCGTTGGGCGAGGGCGAGGAAGAGCCCACGAATGTCCGCCAGCGCCCGAGCCAGTTGGCGCTCGCCGCGCTGCAGGCGCCAGAAGAACCCACGGGGGGCTACGACGACCCGAAGAAGCGCGAGCCGACGATGGATGTGGACCCGAACGAGTCGCGCGAAGAAGGGGACGACGAGCCCATCGACCCGAACCAGGGCAAGGCGCTCAAAGTAGCGGCCGCGGTTTTCGTGGGCCTGCTGCTGCTCAGCGGCGTCGTGGTGGCGGCGGTGCCGTCGCTTCGCAGCGCGGTGAAGGCCCGGTTCAGCGCGCCGCCTCCGCCGTCGACCGTGCAAGAGCTGCCCTTCGAAGAAGTACCGCTGGTCGAGGAAGATGCTGGCGTCGTTGCTGAAGCCGTCGTCGAGGTCGTCGAGCCGGCTGCCGCGACCGACGCGGGCGAGGAAGAAGAAGAGGGCGACGGCGGTGAAGAAGAGGAAGAGGCGGTGCCGCTGCTCAGCAGCGACGGCGGCGTTCACGACGGCGGGGCAGAAAAGCACTCGGCGGCGACCCACAAGAAAAAGAAGAAGAAGCGGAACCGCTGAGCATGGCCTTCACCGTTTCCGACGAGGAGTTCCTGCGGTGGGCGAAGGCGCACGACCTGAGCTCGCCCGCCCACCCGGAAGACGTGCGGCTCGCGATCGCCTGCGGCCGCCAGGACGCCGACGCGCTCGCCCAGTTCGACGCGAAGTACACCAAGGTGATCACCGCCACCGCCTTGAGATTCGGCGACGACGACTTCGCCAACGAGGTCTGCCAGCAGGTACGCCAGAAGCTGCTCGTCGCGCTGGCGATCAAAGACTACGGAGGGCGCGGGCAGCTGTCGAAGTACGTCCAGGCCGTCGCTGCCCGCACCGCGCTGAACCTGCTGCAGGCCAACAAGCGCCACGCCCCGCTGCTGGGCGACGAAGCGCTGCTCGAGGCGCCTTCGGGGGCCGATGACCCCGAGCTCGCGGCGATCAAGCTGCGCTTCCGCACCGAGTTCAAAGAGGCGTTTGCTGCGGCGATGGCGACGCTCGACGACACGTCGCGCAACGCGCTGCGCCTTCACCACCTCGACGGCCTGACGCTGGCGAACATCGGAGCGCTGTATGAGTGGTCGGTGCCGACCGCCTCGCGCCGGATCGCCGCCGCCCGCGCGAGCCTGCTGGCCGCGACGCGGACGATCATGGCCGATCGCCTGCGCCTCAATGCCTCGGAGCTCGACAGCGTGCTGCGGCTGATCGAGAGCCGGTTGTCCGTCGCGATCTAGGCGTTACTGCCCGACGCAGCCGTGAAGCCGCCGGCGTACTCGAAGACCGCGTGGTTCACGACGTTGCCGTGGCCCTCGACCCACCCTGCGAGGTCGTCGTCGCTGACGCAGGTGTTCGAGGTAGTCGGGCTCATCCTTGATGGAAGGACAAGCCCACCCAGCCCACTTTTCAGTTTTTTACGGCTGCGTCGGTGATCTCGAGCGCCTTGTCCATGATCGCCAGGCCTTCGAGCAGCTGTTCTTCGGTGATCGTCAGCGGCGGGTTCACGAAGAAGTTGTTCCAGCGGACGAAGGTGTAGAGGCCTGCATCGAGGAAGGCCTTTCGCAGATCATTCATCACGCCCATCTGCGCGTGGGTGGCGTTGAAGGGCGCCATCGGCTCGCGGGTCTTGCGGTCTTTGACGAGCTCGACGATCGAGAAGAGACCCAGCGAACGCACGTCGCCAATCGACGGGTGCTTCGCCTTCAGCTTCTGCAGCTCGCGGGCGAGGATCTTCCCCATCTTCTCGCTGTTCTCGACCAGCTTCTCTTCTTCCATCACCTGGATGCAGGCGATGGCAGCGGCGAGGCACATCGGATGCGAGTTGTAGGTGAGGCCGCCGTAGAAGACGTTCTTGTCGAAGTGGGCAGCGACCTTGTCGCGCATCAGCACCGCGCCCAGCGGCATGTACGCGCTGGTGAGGCCCTTCGCGATCGTCATCATGTCGGGGACGACGTCCCAGTGGTTCGCGGCGAACATCTTGCCGGTGCGGCCGAACCCAGCCATCACCTCGTCGAGGATCAGCATGATCCCGTGCTTGTCGCAGAGCGCGCGCAGGCCCTGCAGGTAACCGTCGGCGGGCACGATGATGCCGTTGGTGCCGGTGACGGTCTCCATCAAGATCGCGGCGATGTTCTGGGGGCCCTCGAAGTCGACCACTTCTTCGACGTGGCGCAGGCACGACAGGGTGCACGCCGGCTTGTCGCTACAGAAGCCGCAGCGGTAGGCGTACGGGTCGAGCACGCGGCAGACGCCGGGAATGCCGGGCTCGGCAGCGAAGCGGCGGGGGTCGCCGGTGAGGGTCGCGGCTCCGGCGGTGCCGCCGTGGTAGCTGCGGTAGCGGACGATGATCTTGTTCCGGCCCGTCACCATGCGGGCGATCTTGATCGCGTTCTCGTTCGCCTCGGCGCCGCCGAGCGTGAAGAACGCCTTGTTCAAGTCACCGGGGGCAATCTGCGCCAGCTTCTGGCCCAGCACCGCGCGCACGTCGGTGGCCATGTACGGGTTCGCGTAGACGAGGCGATCGGCCTGTTCCTTGATCGCCGAGATCACCTTCTTGTTGCCGTGGCCGATGTTCACGCACATCAGCTGGCTGTTGAAGTCGAAGTACCGCTTGCCGTTGGCATCCCAGAAAAAAATGCCTTCGGCCTTCGTCATCGGAATCGGCGCAACGGCTCCCTGCGCGGACCACTCGAAGATCGAATGCTGCTTCGAAAGGCGGACGATCTCCTCCGCCGAAAGCGAAAGTCCTTCGAACATCGTCCCCTCCAGGGAAGCTGCTTACGAAATGTTTGGGATGTGAAGCGTTTACTCAGGCTTCGGCAGCGGCTCGCCGTACTTGCCGAGCAGCGTCTCGCGAACGTCGCGGTCGAAGCGCACCTTGCCCGTCGCGATCTCGCGCAGCGAAAGCACCGGCGGCTTGTTCTTGCTGACGTCGAGAATCGGCCGCGCACCGGCCATCAGCTGACGCGCGCGCTTGGCGGCGAGCAGCACGAGGGCAAAGCGGTTGTCCACCATCGGGAGGCAGTCTTCAACGGTTACGCGGGCCATGGTTACACCTTGAGCGAGAGACGGGGCCCGTGATTAGGGGGTGTTGGCCCTGCCGTCAAGGGATGTGCTGCCGGCGTTGATCGAGACGAACCGGGAACCCAGGGTGCGGGCCTCTTCAGGGTCGTGGGTGACGACGATCGCCGGCACGCCGGCCTCCGCGATCAAGCCCTTTACTTCGGCGTAGAGCGCGTCTCTCAGCGGCCGATCGAGCGCGGTGAAGGGCTCGTCGAGCAGCACCAGCCGGGGCTTCGGAGCGAACGCCCGGGCCAGCGCCACCCGCTGCGCTTCGCCTCCGGAGTACGTGCCCGGCTTTCGGTGCGCCAGGTGCCCGACCTGCATCCGCTCGAGCAGCTTCTTCGCGACCTCTTCGTTCGCCCCGAACGCAACGTTCTGCAGCGCGGTGAGGTGGGGGAAGAGCGCGCGCGACTGGAACAGGTAGGCGACCTTCCGCAGGTGAACGGGCAGGCTCGTTTCCCCCAGCCACACGGTGTCGCCGAGGGTGATTCGCCCCGCCTCGACCTCGCGCAGCCCCGCAATCGCCGAGAGCGTGGTGCTCTTCCCTGCGCCCGACGGGCCGAACAGCACGGTGATTCCAGGAGCGACCTCGAAGTCGACGGCGAGGCGGAAGTCGCCGAACACGCGCCCCGACAGCTTCACCTTCAGAATGTCAGAGGGCATCGGGCCTCTTCACCAGCTGCTGCGCGCCGTAGCCGACCGCGATCGCCAGCGCCGTCAGCACCGCGATCATCCCCGCGGCGTCCGCGTCGCGGCCCGCTTCGATCGCGTCGTAGATGGCCAGCGACGCAGTGCGGGTCTGGTGCGGAATGTTGCCGGCGACCATCAGCGTCGCTCCGAAGTCGCCCAGCGCACGCGCGAAGCCCAGCACGGTGCCCGCCGCGATTCCGCGTCCGGCAAGGGGCAGCTGGATCTTCAAGAACGCGCGGGCGGGGGTCGCTCCCAGGGTGCGCGCCGCCTGCACCAGGGTCGGGTCGACCTGCTCGAAAGCGGCGCGGGCGGCCTTCACGATCAACGGCAGGGCGCCAATCGTGGCGGCGACCACTGCTCCGGTGAAGCTGAAGACGATCGGGTGCCCGACCGCGGCCTCGAACGCCTGGCCGACCGCGCTGTTTCGGCCCAGGCAGACGAGCAGGAAGTAGCCGAGCACGGTGGGCGGCAACACCATCGGCGCCGTCAGCAGAGCGTCGAGCAGATCGCGCCCGGGAAAATTCGGCCGTGACAGCAGCGCCCCGCCGAAGATGCCGAGCCCGAGCGCGATCGCCGTCGCGACGGCCGACACCTGCAGCGAGAGCCAGAGCGGCTGCCATTCCATCAGAGGGCGGCGGCCGAGGGCAGGGCGAAGCCGAACGACTTCAGAATGCTGCGGCCTTCCTCGCTGAGGACGAACGCCGCGAACGCCTCGCCGCCCGCAGTGTTCTTCCCGCCCGTGCAGACCACCAGCGCCTGCTTCAGCGGCGTGTACAGCGCGGTGTCGATCTCGACCGCGTCCTTCGCCAGCGACCTCGAGACCAGCGCGGCTTCGGCATTGCCCGACTTCGCGAGCTGAAACGTCTGCTGGATGTTCTGCCCATAGACGAGCTTCGGTTCGATCGCTTCCCACAGGCCCGCCTTCATCAGCGCGTCCTTCGCTGCCTTCCCATACGGAGCGACCTCCGGGTTCGCGATCGCCACCTTCACGAACCGCGGGTCCTTCAAGTCTTCCAGCGACGAGAGCTTCTCTTTCGCGGCGTAGATGACCAGGTGGCCTTCGGCGTAATGCGCCCGCGTGTCGCCCCTGCAGACGCCTTGGTCGATCGGCGCCTGGGTGAACGCTTCGTTCGCCGCGGCGAAGAGATCATACGGGGCCCCCTCGACCAACTGCTTCGACAGCTGCCCGCTGGCCCCGAAGACGAGCTCGACCTTTTGACCTGTCTTCTTCTCGAAGGCCGGCGCAATCGCCTCGAACGCCTGGGTCAGATCGGAAGCAGCGGCCACGCGCAGCGGCGCTGCAGGTTGCGACTTGCAGCCGACCGCCAGCAAGAGCATCGGAACAAGGAAGCGCACCCCGCGCCTCTAGCCGAGCAGCCTCTGCAGGGCGAGCTTCGTCTCGGTGGGCAGCGAGTCCCCCATCAACGTCAGCGCGCGCGCCGACAGCAGCTTGTAGAGCGACGCGAGCGGCGGCGGCAGCGCCTCGAGGTGCGCGCGCACGACCGACACATCACCGCGCGCGATCGGCCCCGTCAGCCCCTTCTCGAGCCCGCGCTTGTCGACGCCATCGATCGCCGAACGTGCCAGCGGCAGCAGCGCATTGATCGCGGCCGCCCGTTCGACCCCGGCTTCAGCGAGGGCGGCGACGCCAGCATCCACCAACGCCACGACGAGGCCAGCGGTGAGCACAGCCCCCGCGTGGTAGGCGGCGCGCCGGCCCTCGGGCACTTCGATCGGCCGCATCCGCAGCGCGAGCGCCATGCGCCACAGCACCGGCATCAACGCGCGATCGCTGGCGGCCACGGCGACCGAATGATCAGCCAGCCCATCCCGTGCGTCCGACACCGCGACGAGGGGGTGGAAAGACCCACGCAAGCGCTTGACCAGGCCCGGGCCAAAGGAATCGAGATCGAGCGCGCCTGCGCAGTGGACCAACGCTGTCTCTTTTCCCAGATCGTCGATCAAGCCCTGCGCCACCAGTGAAACCGCAGCGTCCGGCACCGCGAGAATGCAGACTGCTGCGCGCTTCAGGTCTTCGTGGTCGGCGAGCTTGAGGCCCAGCTTCGCCGCCTTCCGCACCGAGTCCGCCGAACGGGGAAGCACCGCCACCGGCCAGCCGGCAGCCTTGAGCCGAAGGGCCAGCGCTCCACCGATGCGGCCGAAGCCGACGACGACGACGCTCGGCTTCGGAGCATTGGCGCGCGTCTGCCAGCGCGCCGCCTTGGGCTTCTTCGCCTCGACTTTGGCGCGGCGCCTCACGACGCGCGCCGCACGTCCCGATGAAAGGCCAACTGCCCAGCGGCGACAGCGATGCGAACCTTGTCGCCCTCTTCGAACTCACCCAGCAGGATCCGTTCGGCCAGCGGCCCTTCGACCAGGCGCTGCACCGTCTGCCGCATCGGCCGCGCGCCCAAGCACGGGTCGAAGCCGCCCGACTGCAGCAGCAGGCGAACCACCTCTTCGTCGGCGGAGTACTCGATGCCCTTCTCGCTGCGCAGGCGCTGGCTGCTCTCGGCGAGCAGCAGCGTCGCGATGCGGGCGACCTCGATCTCCTGCAGCGGCTTGAACACGCAGCGCTCGTCGATGCGGTTCCAGAGCTCGGGGGGCAGGGCGCGCTTCGCCGCCGACGCCGCGTCGGCCACGTCGGTCGACTTTTCCGAAGAGCCACCGAAGCCCATTACCTTCGCTTTCTGCGTCAGCGCCTCGGCGCCCAGGTTCGTGGTCAGCACGACGACCGTGTTCGAGAAGTCGATGTGGCGGCCCTTGCCGTCGGTGAGCCGGCCTTCCTCGAGCACCTGCAGCAACAGCAGCAGCACATCGCGGTGCGCCTTTTCGATTTCGTCGAGCACCACCACCGACGACGGACGCTTGCGCACCGGCTCGGTGAGCTGGCCGCCATCGCCGTACCCGACGTAGCCCGCCGGAGCGCCAATCAGCCGGCTCACCGCGTGGGCCTCTGAAAGCTCGCTCATGTCCATGCGGATCATCGCGTCGCGGCTGCCGAAGAGCACGTCGGCCAGCGCGCGCGCGAGCTCCGTCTTCCCCACGCCGGTCGGGCCCAGGAAGAGGAAGCTGCCCATCGGGCGGCGGCTCGAGAAGCCAGCGTAGTTGCGACGAATCACCTTCGCGACGCGGGCCACGACGTCTTCGTGGCCGATCACGCGCTGGCCGAGATCCGTCTCGAGCCGCAGCAGGCGGGCCGAGTCATTCATCAACAGCCTCTCTTCAGGCAGCCCGGCGAGCTTCGCGACGACGCGCGCGACATCGGACGGCTCGACCAGCTTCTTCCCTTCTCGGTGGCAGCGCGAGCCCGCCAGATCCGCGATCGAGATCGCCTTGTCCGGCAGAAACCTGTCGGTCACGTAGCGGGCGGCCAGCGACGCCGCGGCCTGCAGCGAGTCGGCGGTGTACTTGAGGCCGTGGTGCTCTTCGTAGCGGCCGATGACGCCGTTGAGGATGTAGACGGTATCGGGAATCGACGGCTCGTTGACCTTCACCTTGGTGAAGCGGCGCTCGAGCGCGGGGTCGGCCTCGATGTGCTTGGTGTACTCGTCGTGCGTCGTCGCGCCGATGCACGGGAACTCGCCGCGCGACATCGCGGCCTTCAGCTCGTTCGCCGCGTCCTGCGGGCCGTCACCCGTCGATCCGGCCCCGACCAGGGTGTGGATCTCGTCGATGAAGACGATCACCTTGCCGTCGGCCTTCTTCACCTCGTCCTTCAACGAGTTCAGCTTCTCGCTGAAAGAGCCGCGCAGCTGGGTGCCGGCGACCAGCGTCGCCATGTCGAGCTCGATCACGATCCGCTCGCCCAGCGACCCACGCAGGGCCGCCAGCTGCTGCGCCACCCCTTCGACGACCGCGGTCTTGCCGACGCCAGGCTCACCGACCAGGCACGGGTTGTTGGTGCGCCGCTTCCCAAGGATGTCGATCACCGCGTCGATCTCGACCGCGCGGCCGACCACCGGATCCAGCTTGCCGGCGCGGGCGAGGACCGTGAGGTTCTTACCCAGCGAGGTGAGCAGCGGGTAGTTGCGCGCGTCGAGGTGCCACGCCGTCGCCGGAGCAGCGGCCCTCGCCTGAACGGGCGCCGCGACGGGCGCCTGCTGCGCGAGCGAGATCGCCTCGAGCTCGGCGACCTCTTCGTCCGAGATGTCGTCGATCAGATCGCGGGCCGACAGGCCGGGCTTCAGCGTCGCGGGCTTCAGCGGCAGCGTCGCCGTCTTGGCCGCGGGCGGAGCGAAGGGCAGGGGAGGCGCTCCCAGCGGACGCCCGCCGAGGCTGCGCGGCAGGCCGGGCGGGAGCTCACGCGACAGCATCAGGCGGCGCGGCATCCTCCCTGAGGTGAAGTACGAGAGCGCGGTGTTGCGCAGGCCGGTGAGATCGAGCCCCGTCTTGAAGAGCAGATCTTGCGCGGCGCAGCGAACGCGGGTGATCGCGATCAGCGCGTGCATGCAGTCGGCTTCCGACGAGCCGCAGCTGCTGGCGATCTCGCGGGTCTTCTCGCGAAGCTCCCGCACCAGGCCGTCTTGCTCAGAAGGCGCAGACGTCAGGCGCTCGAGCAGCTGGTCTTCGTCGATGCCACGCTCTTTGAGCAGCATCGCGGCGCGGTTCTCGACGGTAAACATCGCCAAGAGGACGTGCGCGGTGGTGAGGCGTTGGTTCACGCTGCGCGCGATGTCCTCGGCTTCCGACATCACCTGCGCGAAATCACTGCTGTCGACCATGGGTGGCGGCTCCCTCGCCTGGGACGGCAACGAAGGTGTACACCCGCAGGATCGCAGGGGCAAAAAAACTGCTACAGCCCTGTTGGGGCGGGTGCGTTTCTTTTCGTTCTGCTTGAAATCACTGGGCTGTTCGCGCGTTATCCGCCCGCCGTGCTCACCTCTCTCGCGCTCAGCGCCCGCACCTACGTCGACCCGGTCACCGCGGTGCCAAGGGCCGTCGGCGAGCGGCGGTGGGTGGTGCCTCTGCTCTGGCTGATGATCACTGGCGCCGCTGCCGGAGCCGCCTTCGCCGATCGCCTCGATGCCGCCCGGGAGGTCATCCCTCAGATGGCCGAGAAGGGCGACCTGATGAAGGCCAGCGAGCGCGAGGTCGCCGAAGAGGTCGAACAGGCCGAACGCATCGCCCTGGTCTTAGGCGTCGGCAAGGCCGTCTTCGGAATGCCGTTGGCCGTGCTGATGATCGCGGTTGCCCTGAAGATCCTCGCCTGGCTCCTCGGCCGGAAGTCCGAGTTCAGCGCGCTCTTCACCTCGGCCGCCGTCGCGATGCTTCCCGTCGCGCTCTACTACCTGCTGACCGCCATCATTGCGCTCAAGCAGGACGTGATCCTGCCGGCGCAGGCCGGAAAGCTGATGACCACCTCGCTGCAGGAGTTTTTCCCCGGGCCTCCCGGCCGAGGCCGCGTGCTGGCCGCGATCGACTTCTTCAACCTCTGGTCGGCGGCGCTGCTGGGCCTGGGCTTCGCGGCGGCGGTGAAGCTGCCGGCGTGGAAAGGGGTGCTCTTCGGCCTGCTGCTCTACGCGCTGTACGCGGCGGCGATTCTCATCGGGCTGCCCGGGCTCCTCGGAGGCATGAAGTGATCGGCTTTCTCGTCGTTGCGCAGGTGCTCGCAGCGCCCATCACCCTCGAAGAGGTCCGCGCCGCCTCGCGCGACAACCTCACCGCCCTGCAGGCCGAGCTCGAGGTCGCCCGCCAGCAGGACAACCGCAAGACGGCGCGGGCCGCGATCCTTCCCCAGCTCTCCGTCAACGCACAGGTCGGCGTCGGCGCCTGGAGCGACCGGGCTTCCGCCAGCTCCGAGTTCAGCTACACCCAGCCCTCGGGCGTCGGCGGGATCTTCCAGCTCAACGCGACGATCAACCAGCTCCTCTACGACGGTGGCCGCTGGTGGAACCAGCTTGCGCTCGCCGGGGCCTCGGCCGAAGCCGCGCAAGGGCAGCTGGATGAGCAGCGGCTCGCAAGCCAGTTTGAGGCCGAGCGCCGGTTCTTCGAACTCCTCCGCGCGCAGCAGGCGTTGCAGGTGCTCGAGCAGACCGTCGATCGCAGCCAGCAGCAGCTGGAACGCGCGAAGTCTCTGTACGAAGCGGGCCGCGGGCAGAAGCGCGACGCGCTGGACGCGGAAGTGAACCTCGGCAACGACCAGATCTCGGTGGTGCGCTCGAAGCAGTCCATCGTTGCGGCGCAAGTCGACCTGCTCAATTGGCTCGCCCGGCCTGTGGTCCTGGTGGAGGCTGTCGCTCCCGCGTCGCTGAAGGGTGAGCCGACGAAGGGACCCGACGCTGACGCAGCCCTGACCCTCGCCCGCGAGAAGCGCCCGCTGCTCAAGGCCCTCGCAGCCCAGCAACGGGCCTCCGAACGGGCGATTGACGTCGCCGAGGCCGCGTACCTGCCGCGCGTGTCTGCCCAGGTCAGCTACTACCGCCAGACCCCAGCGGCCGGCGTCTTCTTCAACCCGCTGCTGCAGCACGGCGTCAACGCAGCGCTCGTCCTTCAGTGGGACGTCTTCTCGGGCTTCGCGACCCAGGCGGCTGTCGGCCGCGCGGGCACGGATCTGCGCGGCGCCGAGCTGCAGGTGGCCCAGGCCGAACGCGAGCTGGGAGGTGAGCTTCGCCGCACGACCTCCGCGCTCGACTCGCAGCTGCAGGTCGCGCTCCTGGCCGAGAAGAACCGATCGATCGCCGAGCTCTCGCTGCGGCTGGCTGAAGAACGTTTCAACGCCGGCGCCGGCTCGACGCTCGAGGTGCGCGACGCGCAGATCAAGCTCACCCAGGCGCAGCTGACCCAGGTGCAGGGCCGCATCGACGTCGAAATCGCCCGCGCGAACTTGAGCCGCATCGTCGGCTCGTCACTGTGAAGAGGAGAGCCCGATGACCTGGTGGAAAGGACTCATTGCCGCGTTCATCGTGCTCGGAGTCGGGGCGATCGCCTTCGCCGGCCTGCGCGACAAACCGCCGCCCTCGGTCGAGGTGCAGCTGGGCCTCGCGAAGAAAGGGCCGATCATCCGAACCGTCACTGGCGCCGGCAAGGTGCAGGCGGCCACGACGGTGAAGATCTCGAGCAACCTGTCGGGCGACTTGATCGAGCTCAACATCAAGGAAGGCGATCAGGTCACCAAGGGCCAGGTGCTCGGGAAGATTGACCGCCGCCGCTTCGAGGCCGCGACGAAGCAGGCCCAGGCCGCCTTCAGCGCCGCGCGGGCCGACGTGCAGGCCTCTCAGGTCGAGCTCGATCGCGCCGGGTCCGAGACGGGCCGGGTCGCGAGCCTGGTCGAGAAGGGCCTCGCCTCGAAAGCCGAGCTCGAGAAGTCGACCGCCGATCGCGACGGCGCGATCGCCCGCCTCAGCGGCATGAAGGACCGCGCCACGCAGGCTTCGGCGCGACTCGACGAGACGCAGAACGATCTGAGCAAGACGACGCTGCAGTCACCCATCGAAGGCACGGTGATCGAGCTCACGCGCGAGGTCGGCGAACGCGTGCGCGGCAGCGACTTCTCGGAAGACGTGGTGATGACGATCGCTGCGCTGGCGACGATGGAAGTGAAGATCGAGGTCGGCGAGCACGAGGTGGTGCACTTGAAGGCAGGCCAGCCGGCCGAGGTGAAGGTGGACGCGCTGGAAGGCCAGACCTTCAGCGGCAGCGTGATCGAGATCGCGCAGAAGGCGCTGATTCGCAACCCGGGCAGCGAGCAGGAGACCACCAACTTCCCGGTCACCATCGCGCTCACTGCGCGGCCGCCGGGTGTGCTGCCGGGCATGAGCGCCGAGGTTCGCGTGAAGGCCGAGAGCCGCGACTCGACGGTGACGGTGCCCGTGCAGGCGGTGACGGTGCGCCCCGAGAAGATGCTGTCGGACACCGCAGCCCCGGCCGAAGGCGGATCACTGAAGGCCCCGCGCAGCTCGGAAGCGTTCGCGAAGATCGTCTTCGTCGTCGACGCAGACAAGAAGGCCCACCTGCGCCGCGTGGTGACGGGCATCTCGTCGGATACGGACGTCGAGATCGTCGACGGCCTCAAAGAAGGCGAGCAGGTGGTCGAAGGCCCGTACCGCACGCTGGCCAAAGAGCTGAAAGAGGGCGACCTGGTCGAAGAAGTGAAGCCGGGTGAAGGCAAGCGCCGCGGGCCGAAGAAGGGCGGCTGATGCTGATCGACCTGCGCGACATCTGGCGCACCTATTACGTCGGCGGCGAGACGGTGAACGCGCTGCGCGGCGTGAACCTCACCATCGACAAGGGCGAGTGGGTGGCGATCATCGGCCAGTCGGGCTCGGGCAAGTCGACGCTGATGAACGTGATCGGCTGCCTCGACACGCCTTCCCGCGGCGAGTACCACCTCAATGGCCGCGACGTGGCGCACATGCCCGACGACGACCTGGCCGGCATCCGGAACCGCGAGATCGGGTTCATCTTCCAGAACTTCCAGCTGCTGCCGCGCGAGACGGCGCTCGCCAACGTCGAGCTCCCACTGGTGTACCGCGGCATGAAAGCGAAAGACCGCCGCGCGAAAGCGGTGAGGGCGCTGGAGCAGGTGAAGCTCAGCAACCGGATGACCCACCGGCCCAACGAGCTGTCGGGTGGTCAGAAGCAGCGCGTCGCGATCGCCCGCGCGCTGGCCAGCGAGCCGTCGCTGCTGCTCGCCGACGAGCCCACCGGAAACCTCGACTCCGCCACCGGCGAAGAGATCGTGAAGCTCTTCGACGAGCTCCATCGATCGGGGCACACCATCGTCCTCGTCACCCACGAGCCCAAGCTGGCCGCCCGCTGCCCGCGCGCCGTGCGCCTTTCCGATGGCGTCGTCATCGCCGACGGCCCCGGCCGCGAGGTCGCGCTGCAGAACCTGCGCGATGACCCGACGCTCGAGGCGGTCGGCCCGTGAGCTCTTTCTGGACCACCTTTCGCGTCGACTTCATCGAGGGCGCGCGCATCGCGGTGCTGTCGCTGCGGGCCCACAAGCTGCGCACGGCGCTGACCACGGTCGGGGTGGGAATCGGCGTCGCGACGCTGCTGGCGATCGTCGGCATCATCCAGGGCCTCAACAGCTCTTTCGACAAGCAGCTGGCCAGCATCGGCAGCAGCTCGCTCTACGTCGCGCGCCAGCCCTGGGTGCAAATGGGCAACTGGTGGGAATTTCGCAACCGCAAGCCGCTGACGATGGCGCACGTCGAAGCGATTCGGGCCCAGTCGACTTTCGCGACCGCGGTGGCTCCGTCGGTCGACGAGAACGAAGACGTCAGCTTTCAGGGCAACTCGCTGACCGCGGTCGACATCACGGGCACCACGCCGGAAGATCTCACCGTCTCGAGCCACGAGGTCGCCAGCGGCCGCTTCTTGATCGACAGCGACAACGAGAACCGGCGCAACGTCGCGGTGATCGGCACCGACATCACCGACACGCTGTTCCCCCACTCGAGCCCGCTGGGCGCTTCGATTCGCGTCGGCAACCGCCTCTACACGGTGGTCGGCACGCTGGTGCGGCGCGGCAAGATCCTCGACCAGAGCCAGGACACGGTGGTGCTGATTCCCTTCCGTACCTTTCAGGGCCAGTTCGGCGGCCGGCGCAGCATTCAGATCGGGGTCGCGGTGACCAACCCGAAGGTGATGGACGCCGCGGAAGATCAGCTGGTCGGCATTCTTCGCCGGGCGCGCAGCACGCCACCCGACAAGGGCGACGACTTCGCGATCAACCGGCCCGAGCAGCTGGCCTCGACCTACAACCAGCTCACCGGCGCGCTCTTCGGGGTCGCGGCCGGCATCGGGTTCATCACGCTGCTCGTCGGCGGCATCGGGATCATGAACATCATGCTGGTCTCGGTGCGCGAGAGGACGCGTGAGATCGGCGTTCGCCGCGCGCTGGGCGCCCGCAAGCGCACGATCGTGATCCAGTTCATTCTCGAGGCGATCGCGGTCTCGGCAGTCGGCGGCCTGCTGGGCACCATCGTCGGCCTGGGCGGAGCGAAGATCGTGAGCATGGTCACTCCGCTGGCGGCGACCGTCGAGCCGTTGACCGTCGTGTTCGGGGTCAGCTTCGCGGCGGCGGTCGGCCTCATCTTCGGCATCTGGCCGGCCTGGCGCGCGGCCAACCTGGATCCTGTCGAGGCGCTGCGCACCGAATGATCCGCACCTTCGTCGACAACCTGCGGCTCGCCTTCGGCACCTTCGCGGCCAACCCGCTGCGCACGTTGCTGACGCTTTTGGGGATCATGATCGGCGTCACGACGGTGGTGACGATGATGGCCCTGTTGGAAGGGCTGAGCACCAAGGTGAATCGCGACCTGTCTCAGCTGGGCGCGAACGTGTTCCGCGTCGACAAGTGGCCGGTGGGCATTCGCTTCGGCGGCAACCGGATGAACTGGAACAAGATCGGCAACCGGCCGCCGCTGACCCTGGCCGACCGCAAGGCGATCATCGATCACTGCCCGTCGGTGACCATCGCCAGCGCCAGCAGCGCGCAGCCGGCCCAGAAGGTGTCGACCGCCGCCGCCGAGACGCAGCCTTCGGTGTTCGTGGTCGGCGCGACCACCGACTACGCCGAGACCGCGGGAGTCGTCGTCGCCACCGGCCGCTTCTTCACCGAGCAGGACGACCTCGACGGCCGCCAGGTGGTGGTGCTGGGCCCCGACGTAGTCGATCGCCTCTTCGTTGGAGCCGACCCCCTTGGCCAGGAAGTGCGGATGCGCGGCCGCCCCTACACCGTGGTCGGGGTGCTCGAGCGGCGGGGCAAGGTGCTCGGCATGTTCAACCTCGACAACATGGTCTTCATCCCGATGAACACCTTCCTCGGCGCGTACGGGAAGCGCCGCAGCCTGTCGATCAACGTCCAGGCGCGCGACAAGGAAGCCGTCGAGCGCGGCCAGGAAGAGGTGACCCGTCTGCTTCGCAACCGGCGCCAGGTCGAGGCCGCGGGCGAGAACAACTTCGAGATCTCGACCAACGAGTCGATGGCGAAGACGTTGAATGACTTGTCGAAGGTGATCACCGCCGCCACCTTCGGCGTCTGCTTCTTGTCGTTGCTCGTTGGCGGAATCGGGATCCTCAACATCATGCTGGTCGCCGTCACCGAACGAACCAAAGAGATCGGCGTTCGAAAGGCGCTGGGCGCGACCCGCCGCCGCATTCTGCTGCAGTTCGCCACCGAGGCCGTGGTGCTGTCGCTGGTCGGCGGGGTGATTGGCATCGCCTTAGGCTTCTTCCTTGCCTGGCTCGGGCGCTGGACCCTGGGCCTCTACACGTCGGTGCCGCCCTGGGCCGTCGTGCTGTCGCTGGGAATGAGCTCGGGCGTGGGCCTCGTCTTCGGCATCTACCCCGCAGCGCGGGCCGCCCGGCTGGACCCGGTCGAGGCGATGCGCGCTGAGTAGTTTTTAGGCCAGAAGCTCATGCAGTTCAAGACGGCTTGAACTATATGAAGCACATGAATCCTGCTCAGGCCTTTGGGGACTTCCTGGTGGACGTCGAGCGCTCGATTGTCGACGAGCTCGGCGGTGAGTCGGTGCCTGCTTCGGCGACGCTGCTGACCGCCGCTCGCCACCTCTGCCTGGGCGGTGGCGGCAAGCGCGCGCGGCCCCTGCTGGTGCGGATCTTCGGCGACACCCTGGGCGTGAAGGCCGACAAGCTGGTCGAGGTCGCTGCGGCGGCGGAGCTCATCCACTCGGCGAGCCTTCTTCACGACGACGTGGTCGACGCGGGCATGTTCCGCCGCGGCCGGCCGACGGTGAACGCGCGGTGGGGCAACATCGTGGCGGTGATGTCGGGCGACCTGCTGCTGTCGGGCGCGCTGCTGCGCCTGTCGGACGTCGACCCGAAGCTGACGGCGTCGGCGCTGGCGGTGATCGCCGAGATGACGAAGGCCGCGATCGCCGAAGTCGAAGCGCGCGGAAACCTTGACCTGCAGCTGCAGAACCTGCGCGCCATCGCCGAAGGCAAGACGGGCTCGCTCTTCGGCTGGTGCGGCCTCGGAGCGGCGATCGTCGGGGCCGACCCCCAGGCCGGCAAGTGCTTCGACGGCTTCGGCCGCCGCCTCGGCATCGCGTTTCAGATGGCCGACGACATTCGCGACGTCACCGGCACCGACGAAGGCAAGCCGCAGTACGCGGACATCCAGTCGAAGACGCCGTCGCTGCCCATTCTTCTCGCCGTGCAGAAGGACGCGAAGCTGCGGCGCCGCTTCCAGGAAGCCTGGGGGTTTCCCACCGTGTCGGCCGAGAAGGCGCGCGAGCTCGGCACCGCGCTGCTGTGCACCGGCGCCCTCGACGAGGCGGTCGTTCAGATGGAAGCCGAGCTGACCAGCGCCGTCGATGCGCTGGGCAAGTACGCCAGCGCTCCCGGTGGCGCGCAGCTGGTCGGCTGGGCCCGCACTGTCGCGCGTGGGCTCGCCCTCAAGGGGGCCGCCTGACCGCCACTGAAATGGGGAGCCCGCGATGAAGGGCTACCTCTGGAACAAGGGCGAAGCGGCCGACTCAGACGCCGAGAAGCTCGAGCAGTGGGAAGCGGTCGCCGTCGACGCCGTCGGCAACGTGATCGAGTTCTGGGGCTTCAAGCGGAACCAGGGCCGCGTCTGGGCGCTGCTGTACCTGCGCGACACCGCGCTGACCGCCGCAGAGATCGAGGCCGACCTCGAGCTGTCGAAGGGCGGGGTGTCGATGCTGCTTCGCGATTTGGAGCGCTGGGGTGTGATCCTTCGCGTCCGCACGCCGGGCGACGCCTCGTGGCGGTACCGCGCCGAAACCGACCTGCTGAAGATGGCCCGCCGGGTGATCGAGGAGCGCGAGTTCGCCTTCATCGCCCGCATTCGCGCCGACCTGCTCGAAGCCCAACGCATCGCCGAAGTGACCGGCAAGGTTCCGAAAGAAAGGCTAGAGCGCTTGCGGCAAATGGCCTCGTTGGCCGACCACACGGAAAGGGCGCTGAAGCTCTTCCTCAAGACGTCGCGGCTCGACGTGGCGGGGATGTTCGGCGTCTTCAAGTCGCGCTAGGAAGACGCCTTATGGATTCGCACTACGATCAGGTGATGAAGGCCCGCGACGCAGCGGGGCAGGGCGTGAAGCAGTACTTCGCGTACTCGACGGTTCTCGACCGCGCAGCGTTTGTAGAATGGCGCGCCCAGCACGCCTACGAGTTCTTCGACCTGCCCGAAGGAAAGCTCGCCGAGGCGATCGACGTCGGGCTCGCCTACGACTTCCCTTCGCGCTGGTGGGGTGGCCGCGTGGCCGGCCTCGTCGACCAGAAGGGCAGCACCGTGCACGGGCGCCTCTTCGAGATTCAAGCGGTCGACTGGCCGATCATCTCGCACAAGGAAGGCGGCGTGACGCAGATGTCCGTGGAAAGGGCGGTGAAGGTGAAGGTCGGCGGCGAAGTCGTCGACGCGATCGCCTTCTGCACCAACCCCGTTCGCGCGAGCAACGAGGGCCCGATCAGCCCCCGCTTCGTCGAGGCCTTGGTGCGCGGAGCGACCGCTGCCGGCCTCCCTTCCTCCTGGATCGAGAAGCTCAAAGCCCAGGCGTGAGCAGGCGGGCCCTCAAGGCCCAGCAACATCAGCATCGGCGCGTCGCCGCTGGTTCGCTCCAATGCCACCACCGATGGGCAGGCCCACGCTGCCTTGCTTCAGCTCGACCCTCACCCCGCACGCGTCCAGCAGAACCTCGTTCATTCTTGTTCTCAACGTTTTGACTTTGATTATCAAAATCGATATCAGGGCGGCGCTGGGTCCAACCCCGGCTGAGGAGGTTTCCGTGCCGAACGAAAAGACTTCCCGCCGCTTCACGTCGCTGGCCAGCGGGCCGGTGGCGCGCATCGAGCAGTTGTCGTTCCGGGTCGACGCCGAGGACACAGACTCGAACCGACAGGTGGGCCAGGAGTGAAGAAGCTCTGCGTTCTCGCGTTGGTGTGGGCAGGCTGCGGGCCGCTTTCGGTGGGGCCTGATAGCGGCTTGCCGGATGCCGGGCCGACCGTGGTCCGGGAAGACGCGCCGGATCAACCGCTGAGGGGAGCCACGCAGGCCCAACTCGATCGTTTCGACGAAGGCGACGCACTCTTCGATCTGCCTTTCCGCGCCGCCGACGGCCTGGGGCCGCTGTACATCCGCAATGCTTGCAGCGCGTGCCACGAGGAAGCGGGGCGGGGCTCGGGCAAGGTCGAGAAGGTGGTGGTGGTCGAGGCCGATGGAAGCACCATCGCGGCCGACCAGTCTGCGCTGCCGTACGGCAACACGGTTCGCCCGTATTACCTGTCGCCGGCAACAGCGCCCCTCTTGGCGCCATCGATGGTGAAGCTGAAGATCTCCGAGCGCGTCGGGCCTCCTCTCTTCGGCCGCGGCTACCTCGAGGCGATTTCCGATGCCGAGATTCTGCGGGTCGAGGCCGAGCAGGCGACCCGCACCGACGGCATTCGCGGCAAGGTGAACCGCGTCGTCTACCACTCGGAGCCGAACCCCGATGATCACGCGCCCAGCTACCTGAAGGGGCAGGGGAACCTCATCGGCCGGTTCGGCCTGAAGGCGCGCGTCGCGACGCTCACCGACTTCACCGCCGACGCCTTCCAGGGCGACATGGGCATGACGTCGCCGATGCGGCCCACCGAAGTGCCGAACGCCGAAGGCGTCACGGACGACCAGCACCCGGGCGTCGACGCCGACCTGCACCTGGTGAATGCGGTCAGCGACTACCTGCGGCTGATCGAGATCCCCCGCCGTGCGCCCGCGACGGCCGAAGCGAAGAACCTGTTCGCGCAGGCGCGGTGTGACGGCTGCCACGTGCCTTCGCTTCGCACGCGCGCCGACTACCCGGTGCCGCAGCTGGCCAACATCGACGCGCCCATCTACGCCGACCTGCTGCTTCACGACATGGGCGAGGCGCTGGCCGACGGGCTCGTCGACGAGCAGGCGACGTCGGCCCAGTGGCGCACGGCGCCGCTGATCGGCCTTCGGTTCCTTCGCACCTACCTGCACGATGGCCGCGCCAGGACCGTCGAGGAAGCCGTGCTGGCCCACGCCGGCGAAGGCGCCGATTCCCGCGCCCGTTTCGTTGCCCTTTCGGAAGACCAGCGCGCAGTGCTCCTGAAGTTCGTGCAGTCCCTTTGAGTGGAGAGCTGAACAACATGATGAAGAAATTCTTGAGCGCCGTGGCGATGGTGGGTCTCGCGGCCTGCGGCGGCAGCGCGTCGAGCGGCGGCGACGGCGGCACCGACGCTGGCGTGAACGAGGCGAAGGCCAACGCGGGTGTGAAGGCGTACATCAACACCAACCTGGTGGCTCTGAAGGCGGCCTCGGTGGCGATTCAGACGGCCGCTCCGTCGACGCCCTGGAACGCGACCACCGACGCGGCCGCGATCGCCACGATGAAGACCGAGTGGAAGAAGGCGCGCATCGCCTACGAGCACATCGAAGGCGCCATCGCGGTGCTCTTCCCCGAGCTCGACGCGACCACTGACCAGCGGTACGACGTCTTCATCAACGACAAAGGCGCCGACCTGAACTTGTTCGACGACGTCAACGTCACCGGCATCCACGCGATCGAGCGCATCCTCTACTCGGACGTGATTCCTGCCTCGGTGAAGACCTTCGAAATGGGCCTCACCGGCCACAAGGTCGCCGCCTTCCCGGCCACTGCGGCCGAAGCGACGGACTTCAAGACGAAGCTGTGCGACCGCATGGTGAAGGACGTTCAGAAGATGACGGATCAGTTCGGCACCCTGACCCTCGACAGCGCCACCGCCTTTCGCGGAGTGATCGGCTCGATGGGAGAACAGATCGAGAAGCTGCAGAAGGCCGAGAGCGGCGAAGAAGAGTCGCGCTACGCCCAGTTCACGCTCGCCGACATGCGCGCCAACGTGGCGGCCGGCAAGGCGACCTACGCGCTCTTCAAGCCCTGGGTGCTCGAGAAGGGCGGCTCGGCCGAAGACACCGCGATCACCGCGGCCTTCTCGCGGGTCGACGCGGCCTACGACGCCATCACCGGCGACGCGCTGCCGGCCGTGCCTGCGACGTGGAGCTCGGCCAGCCCTTCGGCCACCGACTTGATGACCCCCTTCGGGAAGCTGTACTCGGCGCTCAAGACCGAGGCCGACCCGATGGCCGCCACCTCGCTGGTCACGCACATGGGTGCGGCCGCCGACAAAATGGGCATCCCGAAGCTCCCGGAATGAAGAGGCTCGCGTCGTTGCTCGTCGGGGTGTTGTGCGGCTGCGGTGGCATCGAAGAGACGCCTGCGCCCGAGGTGTTCATCGCGCTCCCCCGCGACTTCCAACACTTTCAGGAATGGGCGACCTACCCCCTTCCTCCCAACGAAGTGGCGGGCAGTCCCCACATTGCTGGTGAACGGACCTTGTTCATCAACAGGAAGCCCGCGCACGGCAGCACCCAATTCCCCGTCGGCACGATCATCGTGAAGCGGGTCAACGACGGCAGCCAGAACTTCGCGATGGTGAAGCGGGGCGGCGACTACAACGTGCAGGGCGCGACGAACTGGGAATGGTTCGATCTGAAGCCCGCCACCGACGGCGTCACGCAGATCATCGCGTGGCGCGGCATCACTCCACCGTCGGGCGAGATGTACCACGGCGTTGCAGGCGGCGAATGCAACACCTGCCACCAGTCGGCCAGGAACAACGACTTCGTTCAGTCTGAGCCGCTGCTCCTCTCGGGCTTTTAGATGTCCCGAAGAGTTCTGCTGATGTCGTTGGCGGTTGCGGGCGCTGCATGGGCCAACCCCCGTGCACTTCCCTTCACATACCCCTACGAGACGCTGCCGAAAGACGGGCTAGAGGTCGAGCAGTACGTCGATCTGTCTCCGGTTCGCAGCTACGACACCAGCGGCCGGCTGACGTGGACGCCGCGGGCGATTCTCACCAGCGAGATCGAGTACGGGCTCACCGACAAGCTCGAGCTGGCGCTGTACTTCCAGTTCTCGAATGATCCCGGCGCGTCGTCGGGCGAAGACGCGCTGCGCTTTGACGGAATCAAGCAGCGGCTGCGGTACCGCCTGGCAGAGCAGGGCGACTGGCCGGTCGACGTCTCGCTGTACCTGGAGGTAGCCGAACTCCGAAACGAGATCGAGGTCGAGGCGAAGGTAAACCTCGCGCGGCGCTTCGGGCCGGTGCGGCTGATGGCCAACCTCTGGGTCGAGCGCGAGTTCTATTACACGGGCGATCAGGAGTGGGTTCTGCACCCGACCGCGGGCGCCACCGTGCAGATCTTCCCGTGGCTCAACCTCGGCCTCGAGTACTGGATGCACTGGGAGCTCGGCGGGCCGGGCGAAGGCACCTTCAACGCGCAGCCGCACCACTTCCTCGGGCCAGCGTTCATGGTGCAGTTCAAGCGCCTCTGGTGGTCGGTGGCGCCATACATCCGGCTCGATGGGTTGAGCCGCGTTCCGCAGCGCGGCGACTTGTTCGGCCGGGTCTGGGTGCGAAGCGTGATCGGAATCGATCTGTGAAGCGCTGGCTGGTGCTGCTGGCTTTCACGGGCTGCACCGCGGGCATTCCGCGGCCGACGTTGCTGCAGGCGAGACAAGCCAACCTCGAGCTCTCGACGCTGGAACACGGCCGAAGCCTGTTTCTCGCGCGCTGCGGCACCTGCCACCTCACGCCCACGCCGTCGGCGCACACGATGGACGAGTGGGCGAAGTTCGTGCCTGAGATGTCGAAGGACGCCGAGCTCAGCGAAGCGGACGCGGCGCACGTGCTGCAGTTCCTTCAGCTCTTCGCGTCGAACGGCTTAAGTTCGCTGCCAGACACTGACGCCCAGAGGAGCCAGCCGGACGCAAAGTGACTGCGGCTGGCCGTCCCAGGGCACGTCTTCCGCCACGCGCTCCCCGTTGACGACGCCCGAGCCGCCGAACTCCGTCGCGTCGGAGCTCAAGATCTCGACCCAGGTGCCCGGGGCTGGGCAGCCGACGCGATACCCGTCGATCACCACCGGGGCCAGGTGCGCGATCACCAACAGCTCGTCGCCTAAAACCTTCGACCGTCGAACGAAGGCGTACGCATTGGCCGCTGCGGCGTCGGCCTGGATCCACTGGAAGCCGGCGCCGTCGAAGTCGAGCGCATGCAGCGCGGCCTTGTCGCGGTAGAGCTTGTTGAGGCGGGCGACGAACTGCAGCAGCCCAGCGTGCCCGGGATCTTCGAGCAGGTGCCAGTCGAGGCTCGCGTCGGCTTTCCACTCGTGGAACTGGCCGAGCTCGCCGCCCATGAACAACAGCTTCTTGCCGGGG
>Ga0209181_10000126_pt1 | contig 130778 bp, 114 predicted proteins | sample MAT05_FD_187208 | JGI IMG/M metagenome (GOLD analysis project Ga0209181, IMG submission 187208) | Freshwater microbial communities from Lake Fryxell liftoff mats and glacier meltwater in Antarctica - MAT-05 (SPAdes) (version 2) | ecosystem: Environmental > Aquatic > Freshwater > Ice > Liftoff...
AGAGAAGTCGCCCCGTTCATCCCGAGAGAAGTGGCCCCGTTCATCCCGAGAGAAGTGGCCCCGTTCATCCCGAGAGAAGTCGAGGGAGGAGCCAACGCAGAGCCTGACGCGCTGATGAAATCGAGCACCTGCTGCAGGGTCTTGAGCGCCCCCAGCTTCTCGGGGTTCACCGACGGCGCGCCGGGAATGCGCTTCGACAGCATCGAGAGAATCTCGACGCGCTTGATCGAGTCGATGCCCAGGTCGGCTTCGAGATCCATCTCGAGCGCGAGCGTCTCGAGCGGGTAGCCCGTCAGCTCAGAGACCACCGCGAGCAGGGTGGCTTTCGCGTCAACCCCGACCTCAGCCTTCACGGCGGCAGCCACCGGAGCCGCCGCACCCACGAAGTCCGCCACCTGCTGCAGCGTCTTCAGTGCGCCCAGCTTCTCGGGGTTCACCGACGGCGCGCCGGGGATCCGCTTCGACAACATCGAGAGGATCTCGACGCGCTTGATCGAGTCGATGCCGAGGTCCGCCTCGAGATCCATCTTCAGCTCGAGAGTCTCTTTCGGGTACCCGGTCGCCTCCGCCACCACGGCGAGCAGCGTCGCGATCACATCGACGACGGGCGCGGCGGCCACTGCAACGACGACCGGCACGGGCCGAGCGGGAGCCGCAATGGGAAGCGGGGCGGCAATCATCAGCGGAGCCGGGGCCGGGAGCGCAAGAGCCCCTTGACCCGACAACAACGCCTGGAATCCTTGCTGGGCGAGCATCTGTCCTTCGAGGAACGTCTGATGAATGCGCGCCGTCTGTTCCTGCTGTGCCTGGAGCGCGCGAATGGCCTCCTGGTTGGCGCGGAGCAGCTCGACGACTGCAGGGGGGCCTCCGTTCATCCCGAGAGCAGTCGAGGGATGAGCCGCCGCAGAGGTGCTTGGCAAGATCGCAGTGAAAGGCGCGCGGTAGTTGGCGCCAGTGAGCGGCACGGACATCTTCTGCTTCCTCTCGACGAGCTGCCTGGTGCGTGGAGGAAGCGCGACGCGTTGCCACTGGTCGAGCCGAACCTCATGCCCAGCTGCAGCGAGGCGCGCGAGCACGAGCGCGAAGTCGAAGAGCCCGCCACGTTTTCCCTGCGCGTCGACAGCGATCGCGACATGCGGCCGCCCATCGAGAATCGCGCGAACCATGCCCGTCAGCGCCGCCTTCGGCCCGACCTCGACGAACGTCCGCGCCCCATCGGCGTACAGCCGCTCGATCACCGCATCGAACCTCACCGGCAACGCCAGCTGCCGCCCGAGCTGATCCCGCGCCGACGCAGCGTCAGCCGGGTAGGGCGCCGCAGTCTCATCGGCGATGACAGGAACCATCGGCGCCGCGAAAGCGACAGCCTCGAGCCCGTCACGGAACTCCTTCGCGCAGCCGGAAACGAGCGGGCTGTGAAATGCAGCGCCCACCGGCAACCGCGCCGTTCGCAGCCCACGCGCCTTGCACACCGCCTCGGCCCGCGAAATCTCTTCACGCGCTCCAGACAGCACGCCCTGCGACGGGCCGTTGCGGTTCGCGAGCACCACGTCCAGCTTCTCTTCCGCGATCGCCTGCTCGATTCTCGGAAGCGGAGCGAGTACCGCCATCATCGTCCCGCGGTCCTCCCCATTCCCCGCCATCAGCTTGCCGCGCAGCGCCGACACCCTGGCCAGCGCCGCCGCGTCCAGCACGCCCGCCGCATACAGCGCGACGAGCTCGCCGTAGCTGTGACCCGCGACCAGCTGCGGCGTGACCTTGAAACGCCCAAGCAAATCGAAGAGGCCACGGCTCACCGCGCCGATCGCCGGCTGCGCGACCTCCGTCCGCGTGATCGCTTCATCGCGCTGCGTCCGAACCGCCGCGTCGAAGACCGGCGCGGGATAAATCTGGCCCGCCACCGGCGACGCCTCGACCGCTTCGAGCACTTCGGGAAACAGACACGCGAGCTCGCGCGCCATGTTCACGTGCTGGGCGCCCTGGCCCGGGAACACGAAGGCGAGCTTGCCGGCCGCAGGGCCAACGCCGCAGTGCGCTCCGTCAGGAAGGCTGAACGCGACGCCCGGCTCACGCTCGAGCTTCTCGACCGCCTTCGCCAGCGCGTCGTCACCCACCACCACCAACCGCTGCGCATCCGACGTCTTGAAGCTGCCCCGCGACGCCGCCGCGAAAGCCGCCCGCTGCTCGGCCGGAACCTGCGCCGCTTCCTTCGCCTTATTCAGCAACCCGACGGCATCAGACGCCGACAACGCGAGCAGCTCGACCGAGCCATCCCACGCCGGGGCCGCGCGCCGCTTGCTGTGCTCCTGCAGCACGAGGTGAAAGTTGCTGCCGCCGAAACCGAAAGAGCTGACGCCCGCCCGCCGCGGCTTGTCGGCGCGCGAGAGCCAGGGCCGCGTCTGCGTCGACAGCGAGAACGGGCTGGTCTCGATCTTCAGGGCCGGGTTGGGCGCGTCGACCTTCAGCGTCGGCAGCAGCACCTTGTGGTGAAGCGCAAAGGCAGCCTTGGTCATCCCGACCGCGCCGGCGGCGGCTTTGGTGTGGCCGATTTGCGACTTCACCGAGCCGAGCGCGCACCACGCTGGATCCGCCGAGTCTTCACAGAAGACGAGGTTCAGCGCTTCGAACTCGGCCGCGTCGCCGGCCTTCGTCCCCGTGCCATGCCCTTCGAGCAGATCGAGATCGCGCGGACGAATGCCCGCTTCGCGATACGCCGACCGCAGCGCCCGCGCCTGGCCCGACGCCAGCGGCGCATAGATGCTCTTCGCCCGCCCATCGCTGGACGTGCCGACGCCCTGAATGGTGGCGTAGATGCGATCGCCATCGCGCTCGGCATCGCTCAATCGTTTGAGCACCAACAATGAAACCGCTTCGCCCAGCAGCGTGCCGTCGGCGCGGTCGGAGAACGGCCGTGCGTCGCCCGTCGCCGAGAGCGCGGGCGTCTTGCTGAAGCACATGTGCATGAAGATGTCGTTGAGGCTGTCGACACCGCCCGTGAGCACCAGGTCGCTTCGGTTGCTGCGAAGCTCGAGCACGGCGAGGTGCACCGCCGCCAGCGACGACGCGCACGCCGCATCGATGACGCAGTTGGTGCCGCCGAAGTCGAGCCGGTTCGCGATGCGGCCCGCGACGACGTTGCCGAGCAGGCCGGGAAACGAGTTTTCCTGCCAGCCCACGTACGACTGGCTGATCCGTTCGACCACTTGATCCGCAGTCTGCGGATCCACGCCCGAGTCCTGCAGCGCCTTGCGCCACTTCGGGTGGCCCAGCCGCGCGCCCAGCGAGATGACCAGCTCCTGGGTGCCGGTGACGCCCAGCAACACGCTCGCGCGGCTGCGATCCCACTGCACGTTCTCGCCGTAGCCCGCGTCTTCCATCGCCATCCGCGCGGCAACGAGGCCAAGCAGCTGCGACGTGTCGGTGGCCTCGAGGATGGACGGCGGAATGCCGAACTCGGTCGGGTCGAAGCCGTTCGGGTTCAAGAAGGCGCCGCGGTTCGCGTACGTCTTGTCGGGCGCGCGGGGATCCGGGTCGTAGTACTCGTCGAGCGACCAGTGCGTCGGCGGCACATCGGTGACCGCGTCCTGCGCCGTGCGCAGCAGCCGCCAGAACTGGGCCAGGTTCTCGGCCTTCGGGTACAGCCCGCCCATGCCGACGATCGCGATCGGCTCTCCCGTCGCCTGCGCTGGCGCTTCCACCGAGGCCACCACCGGGGCGACGTCCAGCGGCGCGACCAGCGCATCGAGCTCACTCACTTCCCTCGGCGCGAACTGTTCCAGCTCGGCCGGCACCGCCACGCCCTGGCTTCGCAGCGCCGCGACGCGGGTCAGCACCGCAGCGCCCGTGATCAGGTTCCGCGCGATCGCCACCGCCCGCCGCGCTTCCCACGGCGCGAGGAAGCTGCCCTGCACCCACGCGTTGAAGGCGCCCATCGCCGGGCCACACCAGACCTGGAAGTCGATCTTTCGATCGGCCACGCCGTCGTTCGCCCAGTGCGACGCCTGCCCCAGGTACGATCTGAACAGCAGGGCCAGCTGGTGCTTCGGCTCGCGCTCGGCGCGCTCGAGCTGCTTCGGATCTCGCGACGCGAAGTACGAACGGCAGCCTTCCCAGGCCTCTTCGAGGGTACAGCGAAAGTATTTCTGCTCGAGCTCCTGGCGAACCGCAGCTGGAAGCGCCGCGAGGCTGTCGACCGTGCGGTACAGCTCGTAGAGGCGGGAAGCGCGAACGGCGAACAGCGTCCCGCGCGTCAGCACCTGCACCTTCACGCCCATCTCGAACATGTCAGCCGCGGGCGCCATCGCCACGTCCGTCGGCCCCGCCTGCGCGAGCAGCTGCCGCACCGCATCGCTGGTTCCCGCTTCCCGACACGCCTGGTTTACCGAGCCGGTGACGACGTACGCAGCCCCCATCGAGAAGGCCGAGGCGATCGACGCGGGCGTGGCGAGACCACCGGCGGCTCCGATGCGCGGACGTCGCGCGTACGCATGCGCTCCACAGACCTCGTCGCGAAGCGCTTGCAGCGCGGGCAGCAGCAACACCAGCGGGCGGTTGTCCGTGTGCCCGCCCGAGTCGGCCTCGGCAGTGAGGTCATCCGCCATCGGCACCTGCGCCGCCAACGTGGCTTGCTCTGGGCTGAGGAACCCTTCTGCCACCAACGCATCGACGAACCGCTGCGGGGCCGGCTCGAGAAACTTCCTCGCCACTTCCACGCGCGAGACCTTCGCCATCACGCGGTTCGGCACCACGACCTGGCCGTTCGCGTTGCGGTGAATCCCCGCGAGCCGGTAGCGAACGATGGGCGGCGTCAGATCCAGGTACGCCGACGCGCTGACGAACTTCAGGCCACGGCGCAGGAAGAGCTCGACGGCCGCCGCCTCGAGGCGCGGATCATCGGGCGAGTGGATCAGGTTCACGCCCCACGGCAGCGCGCCCAGGTTCTGCTCGAGCCTTTCCATCGCCTGCTCGATGCGATCGATCGGCAGGCCGGCCGCTCCGAATACGCCCAGCATCCCCGCCCGCGCGACCGCCTCGACCAGCTGTTCCGACGCGATGCCGTTCGCCATCTCGCCCGCGACGTACGCAGCGTCGACCCGGTAATCCTCGAGGAAGTCCGCAGCGCCCAGCTGCGAAGGCAGCAGCGGCGGCACCCACGCCAGCAGCGGCAGCGCGCCATCTTTCGCGGTCACGCCCAGTTGCACCTGCCCGCCCTGCGCGACCGCCGGCCGGCCATCGCGTTCGACCACCACCACCAGCGGCCTCGCCAGCGCCGTCACCGCTTCCCGCAGCGCCTCGGTGCCACTGCGAGGGGAAATCGAGCCAGGAACCCACGAGCCGGCAGCGGCTCGGTTGGTGCGGTTCGGGCGGTTGATCAAGGTGTCACTCCGGGGCGCGCGGCAGAAAAGAACGGCAGGCCTTAACAGCCGTTGACCCCCCTCACAACCAAGGTTGGATCATTGGGCACGGCGGTTGCGGTACGGCTTCGTCACCGATGCAGATCGACGAAATTCGTGGTTCCCGGGCCGCGGTGGTGTGGCCGCGCGGCAGGCTCGTTCTCGGCGGAATGCTGGCGTCCGCCCTGTGTCTGCTCGCCCTCGCCGCGCGCTGCGGTTGGCTCGGCCGACCCGCGCTCGTCTTCATGTCGTGGAACCTGTTGCTCGCCTGGATGCCGTTGCTTTTCAACGTGCTCGCCTCGGCCGAAACGCACCGTACCTGGTCACCGACCTCGTACACCTGACGCAGCGTCCGCCCGTGCCGCTGTGGTTCGACGTGTTGTTCTTTTCCGGGTTCGCCGCGACGGGCTGCTGGCTCGGGCTCGTCTCGCTCGAAGCGGTGCTCGCCCGCTTCAAGACGCGCAGCACGCGCTTCTTCGCCGCAACCATCGTCTGCGTGCTCTGCGGCTACGGCGTGTACCTCGGCCGCTTCCGCCGGCTGAACTCGTGGGACATCCTCGATGATCCGCTCGCGCTGATGCGGCTGGTGCTGCAGCCCATCTTCGACCCGCTGGCCCACCCGCGCGCCCTCGGGTTCACCTTCGCCTTTGCGGTGTTCTTCGGAGCTCAGCTGCTGCTGCTCGCGGTCGCGGCCCAGCCCCGGGTATCCTGCCCAGCCGATGATCTTTCTCACCCTGGCGCTGGTCCTCGCAGCGGCTGAACGGCAGAGCTGAAGTTGGCGGCGCCCGGGCTCTCGACGAGCGGGCTGGATGCGGCGATGGGCGCTGCGCTGACAGATCACCTGGCGCGGGCGATCACCGGCGTCCGCGTGGTCACTGCGCGCGACATCAGCGTGCTGCTCGGCTTCGAGCGGCAGAAGCAGCTGCTGGGCTGCAGCGACGACGGCATGTGCATGGCCGAGCTCGGCAACGCGCTGGCGTGCAGGGCGTGTTGAGTGAACTCCGAGTCGGAGATTTTCGACGGGCTCACCCGCGCTGGCAGGTCATTGCGCCGACAGTTCCTCACGGCGATGGGCCGGCCACCCGTGCCCGATGCCGTCGTCGCCACCCGCGCAGGCAGCCGCGCTTCTTCCCCGTGCCGCTCGCGATCGGCGGCGTCTCACTGGCGGCGGGTTTCGTCTTCCTCGGCCTCTCGCAGCTCGCCTGGTCGACGCTCACCGCCGGGGGCCAGGGCAGCCTCGCGCTCACGCAGGCCGAGGGCATCGCGCGCGACGGCAAGACGTTTCAGCTCCTCTCGGCCACCTTCCTCACCGTCGGAGCGGCCGCTGCCATCGCCGGCTTCGGCCTTCTCGTCTTCGGCAGCGAGCCCTCGGCGCCTTCTGCGTCGATTGCTTTGAGCTCCAACGGTTTCGTCGTCACGGGGAGCTTCTGATGCGGCTCGCGCTGCTCGCACTGCTCTGCCTCACCGGGTGCCACGACTTCGATCAGGCAGTCTCGTTGTGCGTGTCGAACGGCGTCTGCGTGGTCGCTCCCGATTCCGGGCAAGGCGCCGGCGGCGGCGCGGGTGGAGGCCAGGGGACGGGTGGCGGAGGAATGGGCGCAGCCGACGCTGGCGCCTACGCCGGCTTCAACCCCAGCTGCTCGCATCCGAAAACCTCATCTACACCTTCGGCTACCCGTGGACGACGAACGCTGACCCCTTCATCACCGACTACCTCGGCGCCTTCGGAGGCGAGGCGATCGCCGACGCGCCCTTCGTGCTCAGCGGCGTCATCGGACAGCCATCGGCGGGCCAGACGCTGAACCTTGCGCTCGACACGCCGCTCTCGTCCGACGTCGGGGTGATCAACGTTCGGCCTGGAACCGAGCCGCTGTTCACCGTGCCGGCCAAGATCGCCTCGCCCAACATTCGTGACCTTCCGTGCGCGACGGTTCGCCGCAATGTCGGTGACGCGGGAACCTCGACCTTCGTCCACGCTGGCTTCCCGATTCTCAACATCGTCGACCGCGATGCCGGCACGCGCGCAGGTGCTTTTCAGACGCTTCGGGCGGCCGCTGGAATTCCCTGAGCTTGACGCCGACGCAGTTCCAGCACCATGTGGTTCGACTTCGATGCGTCCCGTTGCCCGCCGCCATGCCGTCTTCAGCTTCGCGCTCGCCGCGATGTTCCTCGCGTCGCAGGTGTCGAGCTTCACGCACGAGCTGCTTTTCACGCACGTCACCTGCCTCGAGCACGGTGAACGGATTCACGCCAACGAGGCGCTTTCTTCGCCTGCGCCGGCCCCCGGTGATTCGCCCGAAGTCACTGCCGCGTCGACGGATGCGCCGGGGCCCGGCCACGAGCACTGCCTCGCCACCGCCGCCCGCCGCGAAGAGTCTGGCGTGCCTCCCGCGCGGCAGGTCGAAGCGTTCGCGCCGGGCAACCCCACCGCGGTTGTCGCCGCCGTCGCTGTCGCCGGATGCACGAGCGTTGCGCTGCTGCGTCTGGCTCCGAAGGGCTCACCTCCGGCCTGAACGGGTCGCAGTCTTCTCGCGTCGCCTCCTGCTGAGGCGTGCGCGGCGATTCGTCTCGTTTCCCCAGGGTGTGCCCTCTTCATGTCTTTTCAAAAGTGGATCACCCCTGCGCTGTTCGCAGGGCTTTGCTTCGCAACCGTGGCCTCGGCGCAAGACGTCGACGCCGGCCTCTCGCCCGACGACGAGGCGATGCTGAAAGAGATCGAGGCAGCGACTGCTGTTCCTGCGCCTGCTGCTCCGCCCGCGACTTCGCCAGCAAGCTTCTTCACCAACCTCTTCAACCCCGCGATGTCGGTGAACGGCCTGCTGCTCGGGTCAGTGACCAGCCTCGAGAATCCGTTGCCGGGGCAGGTGCAGACGGGCGTGCGGTTGCAAGAGGTCGAGCTGCAGCTGACGGCGAATGTGGACCCGTACTTGAGCGCCAACATCACCCTCGCGATCCCCGACGCCGAAGGCATCGAGATCGAAGAAGGCATTCTCTCGCTCACCGCGAAGCCCTACGGTCTGTCGATTCGCGGCGGCAAGATGAAGGTGCCGTTCGGCCGCGAGAACCTGCTCCACACCCACGCGCTGCCTTTCGTCGACCGCTCACTCATCGGCGACGCGGTGTTCGGCGAGGAAGGCCTCAACGAAGTCGGCGCCGAGGCCAGCTACCTCGTGCCGGTGCCCTGGTACCTGCTGCTCACCGTTTCCGCGCTCGGCGGCGACAACGCCGTCACCTTCCACTCGCCCAACGGCCGCGACCTGCTCGGCTTCGCAGGTCTGAAGAACGTGTTCGACGTCACCGACGACGCGACCCTCGAGGCCGGAGCGTCCTACGCCATCGGCAACAACTCCGACCGGCTCACCTCGCAGGTCTTCGGCGGCCACCTCGTCTTCAAGTGGAAGCCCAACGACGCGGCGACGACCCACTCTGCCGTTGTCGCGGTCGAGGCGCTGTACGCGCGCGCCCCCCGGCCGGACACGCCGCGCGGAAGACAGACCGACCAGTACGGTTTCTACGCGTTCGCGCAGTACCAGCTGTTTCAGCGCTGGTACCTGGGCGGCCGCTTCGACTTCCTCCAGCCGGCGGGCGTCGCCAGCCCTGTCGACCTGCGGCAGTCGGCGATCCTCGTCTTCGCTCCCACCGAGTTCTCGGCGATTCGCCTCCAGGGAAACGTCACCGAGCTAGGCGGCGGCGGCGAACCCATCATCGAAGGCCACCTTCAAATCAACTTCACCCTCGGCGCCCACCCGGCCCATGCGTACTGAGAACCCCATGAAGCTTCTTTCTGCCCTGCTGTTGCTCGCCTCTTCCTCTGCGCTCGCGAAGGTCAACGTCGTCACCAGCACGCAGGACTCGGCGGCAATCACCCGCGCGATCGGCGCAGACCGCGTCAACGTGAAGGCGCTGGCGAAGGGCTTTCAAGATCCCCACTTCGTCGACGCCAAGCCGACGTTCATGGTCGACCTCAACCGCGCCGACCTGTTCATCGTGATCGGGCTCGACCTCGAGATTGGTTATGCGCCGTCGCTGATCAACGGGTCGCACAACGACAAGATCGCCCCCGGCCAGCCGGGGTACCTCGATCTCTCGCCGCTGATTGCGCCCCTCGAAGTCGTCGGCGTCGCCGACCGCGGCCAGGGCGACATTCACCCCGCCGGCAACCCGCATTACTGGCTCGACCCCGAGAACGGCCGGCTGATGGCGCGCGGCATCGCGGCCCGGCTCACGCAGCTCGAGCCCGAAGGCAAGGCGCTCTTCGCCACCAACCTCGCCGCTTTCGAAAAGACCCTGACCGAGAAGGAAGCCGGGTGGGCAAAGAAGCTCAGCAAGCTCGCCGGGCAGCCAATCATCACCTACCACAAATCGTGGACCTATTTTGCCGCGCGCTACAAGCTCGACGTCGCGGGTTTCGTCGAGCCGAAGCCCGGCATTCCGCCCACGCCCGGTCACACCCTCGAGCTCATCAAGCTGGTCCAGGCGAAGGGCATCAAGGTCATCTTGATGGAGGTCTTCTACGACAAGCGCTTCCCCGAGCTCATCGCCTCGAAGAGCGGAGCGAAGCTCGTCGCCGTGCCCAACTCGGTCGGCGGCACCGACAAGGTCACCACCTATTTCGAGCTCTTCGACACCATCGCCAGCGCGATCGAAGCGGCGACCAGCGGCACCGGGCCATGAGCCTCGAGCTGCAGATTCTGCTGCCGGCGTTCCTCGCCTGCCTCGTGCTGACGGGCTTCCTCAGCTACCTCGGGCTCCACGTGCTCGCGCGCGGAGTCATCTTCGTCGACATCGCGCTCGCCCAGATTGCGGCGCTCGGCACGGCGGTCGCCTCGCTGCGCGGCATCGAGCCCCGCACCACCGAGTCATGGCTGTGGTCGCTGGGCTTCACCTTCGTCGGAGCCGGCCTCTTCGCGCTCACCCGCGGGCTTCGGCGGCGGGTCCCTCAGGAAGCCTTCATCGGCATCACCTACGCGGTGGCGGCGGCGACCTCGGTTCTCGTCGCCAACTCGCTGCCGCACGGCGATGAAGAGATTAAAGAGATCCTCGTCGGCAGCCTGCTGACGGTCTCGTACCGCGAGGTGGGGATCACCGCGCTCACCTTCCTCGTGCTCGGTGTCTTTCACTTCGTGCTCCGCAAGCGCTTCATCCACCTCTCGTTCGAGCACGACTCGGAAGCGCACGACACGTGGAAGGGGACGATGTGGGATCTCGCTTTCTACATGTCGTTCGGCGTCGTCATCGCCAGCAGCGTGCAGATCGCAGGCGTGCTGCTCGTGTTCTCTTTCCTGATCGTCCCCGCGGTGTTCTCGGCGCTGTTCACCAACAAGCTCGGGCTGAGGCTCGTCATCGCCTATGCGTTGGGCGCGGCCGTTTCAGCAGTAGGGCTCTTCTCGTCCTTCAAGTTCGACCTGCCCACCGGGGCCGCCGTCGTCGTCACCTTCGGCGCCGCGCTGCTCGCCGCGGCCATCGTCCGCGCCGTTCTCTCTGCCCGGACTCCGCGTGCTGCGTAGGCGACCCCCTCACAACCCGGGTTGGCTCCAGTGGGCGGGCCGTCGAGTGGGCCTCTTGCAACTCAACTGCGAAAGAACTACGACGCGCCTCGTGTCACTGAAACGCTCGCATCGGTTCGCGCTTGCTGCCGCTTTGTTGGTGGCACAGGCAGCGTCGTTCGGGCACCTCATGTTTGCCCAGCACTCGGTGTGTGCCGAGTCAGGTCACCTGGTTGAGGGCGGGCCAGCTGCTCAGCCGCGCGAAGCGACCGCTGAGGGTGTCTCGCAGGGCACGCCTCCCGATGCGGATGTTCACTGCGTCGTCCTCGACGCGATGCGGACCTCGGTGGCGCTCTCACAGGCGCTGGTCTTCGCCGTCGTCGTGCATGGCGAGGTCGCGCTGTTGGGTTCGGCGCTCCCTGCCTGGAATCGCAGCGCGTTGATCGACGCCCCCAAAGCGTCACCTCCAGCTCGCGTTTGAAGCGCTGAAGTCGGCCCGGCCACGCCGGGTCCTTGCTGCTTCTTTCACTCTGGAACTCCCTTTGCCTTCGCTGGTTTGCCGTGCGCTGTCGCCGCTCCCATTTTTGTTGTTGCTCCTTTCTGCGGCTGCGCTTGCGGAGGCGGTCACGCCACCCGAGGTACTGACCCGGGTCGACGCGACGCCTCCAGTCAACGCGCCCCCGCCGACGCAGGACCACGTGCTGCTCGAGTTCACGATTGGGCTCGATGGAAGGGTTAGCGATGTCGTGGTGATCGAGTCCGCGGGCGCGGTCTGGGACGAGGCGACGAAGGAAGCGCTCGCGCAGTGGACGTTCAAGCCGGCCATTCACCAGGGACAGAAGGTCGCGAGCCGCACCCGGTTGCCATTCAACTTGCTCATCGCATCGCCGCCTGACGCGGGTACAAACGAACCGGGCGAAAGTTCGCCAGCGCCTACTGACGCAGGCAGCGGCACCGAAGCCATCACTGAGATTGAGCCCGAGCTGCCTGTTGGAGGTCATCCACCCCACGAGCTGTCGACCACCGTGATCGGCCGGGTGGTGCCGAAGAGCCGGGGCGTCGGCGACTTCCACATTGACGTTGGAGAGCTGAAGGTCGTCCCCAGGAAAGCGGCGGCCGACTTCCTGAAGCTTGCTCCTGGAGTTCTGCTCACCAAGGAAGGAGGCGAAGGGCACCCCGAGCAGATTTTTCTTCGCGGCTTTGATGCCCGCGAAGGCCAGGACCTCGAGCTGACCGCCGACGGAGTCCCCATCAACGACTCGGGAAACCTTCACGGCAACGGCTACGCGGACTTGAACTTCATCATTCCGGAGCTGGTCGAGTCGCTGCGGGTCGTCGAGGGCCCATTCGACCCTCGTCAAGGCAACTACGCGGTCGCAGGCAGCGCCAACTACGAGCTGGGTCTGGCGCAGCGAGGCCTCACGGTCAAAGGCAGCTATGGCAGCTTCGACACCCAGCGGCTGCTGTTGCTGTTTGGCCCGCCCGGCGGCTCGAACCGCACCTACGCCGGCGCCGAGCTCAACCGCACCGCAGGGTACGGGCAAGGCCGCGAGGCCCAGTCGGCCAAGGCGATGGCGCAGTTCGAGGCTTTGCTTTCCGAGGAAACGTCGGTGCGCGTCGCCGCGACGGCGTACACCGCGCATTTTCAGTCAGCGGGGCTGTTGCGGGTGGACGATGTGGTGGCGGGCCGCAAGGGCTTCTTCGACACCTACGACGACCGCCAGGGCGGCGACTCGCTGCGGGGCTCGGTTTCCGTGGAGCTTCACCACCATCGAGGCCCGTTCGCGATGGGCCACCAGCTGTTCTTCATCTACCGAAGCACCCGGCTCAAAGAGAACTTCACTGGCTTCCTGCAGGACCTGCAGACCGCCGAGCAGCAGCCTCACCCGCAGCGGGGAGATTTAATCGATCGCGACAGCACCACCACCACCCTCGGCCTCAAAGGCTGGGGCAAGTGGCGCGCCCAGGTGCTCGACGCCGCGCAAGAGCTCGAGCTTGGCTACTTCGCGCGCATTGACGTCGCCCACGGCACCCAGCTTCGCGTGCAGGCCCAGAGCAACGCGCCCTATCACAAGGATTTGGACCTCGACTCCAGGCTGGCCGACATCGGCTTGTACGCTGATGCCAACCTCACTCCGTGGAAGTACCTCATCGTTCGAGGAGGCGTGCGGGCCGACCTCTTCACCTACGACATCAACAACAATTGCGCGGTGCAGAGCGTGCGTCGCCCCGCGGCAGAACGGCCGCCGGGCGACGCGAGCTGCTACGACCAGCAAGACTTCGGCAAGTACCGCGAGCCCACCGAACGCAACTCCACCACCGGCACCGCGGTGATGCCGCGCGTATCCGTGCTGCTGGGGCCATGGAAGGGCGCGACACTATCGGCAGCCTACGGCTACGGCGTCCGCAGCATCGACCCCCAGTACGTGACTGAGTCGCTCAAGACTCCGTTCGCCAGCATTCAGGCAGGCGAAGCCGGTGCAGCCTGGTCGCCGCGCACCGAGCTGGTGGATTTGACTGGCCGCGCAGCGTTCTTCCTTACCCGCGTCGACAAAGACCTGCTCTTCAGCGAACAGGCCGGCCGCAGCATCCTCGGGGGCAGCACGACCCGCCTCGGAGGATTGGTGGCGGCCCGAGCGCGCGGCCCGTGGTTCGACCTCTCGGCCAACGGGACCCTGACCCAATCGAAGTTCGACGACACCAACACGCTGGTTCCGTACGTGCCGGATCTCGTGCTTCGTCTCGACGCAGCCATCTTCCACGATGCTCCCTGGGCGCTGATGGGCGCTCCGCTGCGGGGAACCCTCGGAGCCGGGATTACCTACGTCGGAAGACGCGCGCTTCCCCTTGGCGCTCGAAGCGATTCCATCTTCACCCTCGACGCGAACCTCGAGGTGAAGTGGCGTTGGCTCACCCTCGGGGTGGCGGCGACCAACCTCCTCGACGCCCAGTACCGGCTGGGTGAATACAACTTCGCGTCGGACTTTCAGACCACCGGCGTGCTGCCCACCCTCGTCCCTTCCCGGCTGTTCTCCGCCGGAGCGCCAAGGTCAATTCTGGTGTCGTTGGCGGTCAACCTCGGAGGCAGCCCATGAGGGCCTCTATCCTGACGATTCTGCTCACCAGCTGCATTCCCGCCACGCAGGGGAAGCTGGTGACGTTCGTCGCCGAAGCAGTGGGCGAGCCCGCTGCGGCGAGCTTCACGACTCCGCGCGGCTTCGAGGTGACGCTCAGCCGCGCGCGACTGCACATCGGCGCGCTCTATTTGAACCAGACCAACCCGGCCACCCACAGTGAAGAGACCGCCTGCGTGCTGCCCGGCATCTACACCGGAGAAGTGCGAGGGGGCCTCGACGTCGATGTCCTCTCGGGCGTTGCCCAGCCTTTTCCGGTCGAGGGAAACGGCACCAACTTCCCAACCCAGGCAGCCGAGCTGTGGCTGACCGACGGCGACATCAACGCCGACGAGAGCAGGGCTTCAATTCTCGAGGTCGAGGGCATCGCTACCCAGGGCGCGCTTTCGTGGCCGTTCGAGGCGCGTTACACGATTGGCCGCAACCGCGCCCAGCCGCCACGAAACTCAGCGCTGCCGGGCAGCTATCCCATCTGCAAGCAGCGCATCGTGAGCCCCATTCCAGTCGAGTTCACGCTCGAAGGAACCGGCACCCTGCGGCTGAAGGTCGACCCCAGGCGGTGGTTCGACACGGTCGACTTCGCGAGTCTTCAGAAGGTGCAGGACCTGCCGTTGCTCTACCGGTTCATCGACAACACGGTGGAAGGCGGTCAGCCCGACACGGCGCTCTTCAACGCGATGCGCGCCGCTTCGGCGCAGACGTACCAGTTGCAGTGGATCTCCGGCGGGCCGTAGCCGGCGCTTGAAAACAACGCAGCACACACCAGGAGCACAAATGCAGCCGAAAATCAGATGCATCACAGTCGCAGTTGCAGTCGCAATGCAGGTGGCATGCGGTGGCGGGACGACCACCGGCGCCGGAGGCGGGTCGGGCGGCGGTGGTGGGGCGGGCGGCGGTGGTGGGGCCGGGGGCGGCAGCGTGGCTGACGGAGGAATCCTCAAGCCGTTCAGCCCGCCTTCAGCGACCGCAGTGAACAACGCCTTGCTGTTCACCATCTCTGGCGAGAGCAGCGCGCTCGAAGGCATCGCCTTCCCGCCTGCAGCCGGTGGCGGTGTCTATTTCGTCGACGGTTGGCAAATTGTCTTCACCCAGGCCCTGGCGACCGTCGACAAGGTGACGGTCAGCGAGGACCCCGACAAGTCGGCGACCGATCAGTCTCAGACCGGACCCCTGGTGGCTCAGGCCGACGGGCCGTGGGCGATCGACATGGTGAAAGGCGGGCCGCTCGACTCGAAAGAGCTGAACGGAAAGACGGTGCCGTTGGTTCGCATCACCAACCAGAACAAGAAGGCAGGCACCCCGGCGTTCGATGCGACCAAGAAGTATGCGTTCGGCTTCGACACCATTCCGGCCACGCTCTCGGCGCAGAACATCAACCTCGATGCCGCAGCGCAGACGGCCTACAAGAAGATGGTCGACAACGGTCAGACGATTCTTCTCGCCGGCACCGCGACCTGGAAAGGCACTGCTGGCACCCCGGCCTGCCGTTCGACCAACGCGGTGTACGACTTCGGGCGGTTTCCGAAAGTGGTCAACTTCAGCTTCGGGTACAAGTCGCCGACCACCTACAAGAACTGCATCAACCCCGAGCTGACCGGCACCGACGCCCGCGGAATCCAGACCAAGACCGGCAGTGAAGTCCTGGCCCAGGTCACGATGCACCTCGACCACCCGTTCTGGGACGCGCTCGAAGAAGACGCGCCGCTGCGGTGGGACGCGATCGCCGCGCTCAAGTCAGTCGCCAGCGGCATGGGGCCCGCGACCGCCACCGTCACCGAAGCCGACGTGAAGGCGATCGACTTCCAGGCCTTCAAAGACGCCCAGGGCATGGCGGTGCCGATTCGGTACTGCGGGCCGACCGCCACGGGCGAAGCCACCACCGGCACGCTCAAGTACGACCCGAAGACCGTGCCGGTGAACCCGGCGGGTGGGGCGGCGGGCCTGAAAGACCTCTACGACTACATGGTCTACAACCTGTCAACCTTCGGTCACCTCAACAACGACGGGCTCTGCTTCCCCGCGCGCAACTACCCCTCGCCGCAGTGAAGTGACGGGACAACCCGCCGGTGCGCGTGAAGCTCCTCCCCAGTTCGTTTGACGCCACCGGCCGGGTCATGCCCGGTCAGCGTTTGACCAGCTACCTCATCGACGGCTGCGTGGCCGTCGATGCGGGTTCGCTGGCGCTGAGTCTTACGGCCGCCGAGCGAAAAGCGGTGCGGGACATCGTGCTCACCCACGCGCACCTGGATCACCTGGCGACGCTGCCCATCTTCCTCGATGACCTGTTCGTCTCGCTCGAAGCCCCAGTGTCCATCCACGCTTTGCCTTCAGTGATTGAGCAGCTCGAGCGCAACGTCTTCAACGGCCTCATCTACCCACGATTTTCCCAGCTCAAGAATCGGTATGGGCCGATTCTCCAATACTTGCCTCTCGCGATCGGTGCGCCTGCAGTCGTGGGCCACCTGCAGGTGACTGCCGTCGCGGTGGACCACCCGGTGGAAACCGTGGGCCTGTTCGTCTCCAACGCGACCGAGTCGATCGCGTTCTCTTCCGACACCCGCCCCTCTCACGGTTACTGGGTGGGTTGTCGTCAGCGAAAGCCGGTCAGGATGCTGGTCGATGTCGCCTACCCAGATCGGCTGCATGACCTCGCGCTGGAATCGGGTCACCAGACCCCGGCGATGCTGGTCAAATTGATCAACCAATTCGCAGTGGAGCGCGAGCGCCTGGTGGCGGTCGGCATCAAGGCAGCGTTCGTCGAAGAGGTCCTCTCGGAGCTCGAGAGCGCAGGAATCGAAGCGATGAGCCCAGCCGTCGAGTACCGCTGGCCACTCTGAAATCCACCCTACACAGGAGTCGTTCATGCGTTTGTTGATCAGTCTGGTTTGTCTCTTGGGGTCCGAGGCGGTCGCGCAGGACGCAGGCGTCTCGCCGCATGATCAGTTGCTCGAGGCACACGCAAAGCTTGAAGCCCAGCACAAGACGATGGAGGCCGAGCACAAGAAGATGATGGACGACCACGCACCTGTTCCGTCGAAGTGAACTCTTCAATGTGTCGCGCTGGCGGCAGGCGCAACAGCAGGCCCCTCCCTTGCCGCGGGCCCGGCTCCAAAATCCCTTGGAGCCGGGCTCCTTTCCTTCCTCTTGAGGTCGCCAAATGACTGACGCGCTCAACTCCCACGCTTCTTGCTCGACCTGCCAACCAGCGCCGATGCAACCCCGCGAAAGAGGGGTCTTGGCCGTGGTGGGGCTGACCGCGGCAATGATGGTTATCGAGATTGGGGTGGGCCAGGTCACTGGCTCGATGGCGCTGCTCGCCGACGGGTGGCACATGGCGACCCACGTCGGGGCGCTGGGGTTGGCCAGCGCCGCCTACGCCATCGCCCGGCGCTTTGCGGCCCATCGGGCCTTCGCCTTTGGCACGGGCAAGGTCGGCGCGCTGGCCGGCTTTACAAGCGCGGTCGCGCTGAGTCTGGTCGCGCTGGTCATGATGGCCGACTCGGTCGGGCGCTTGATCGAACCTCGGCCAATCGACTTCGCAAGCTCACTGCCGGTCGCGGTGCTCGGCCTGATCGTCAACGTGGTCAGCGTGGTTCTGCTCAACCACAGCTCGGAGCACGATCATCGTCACGACCATCACGGCCATGATCACAACCATCGTGCTGCCATGATGCACATCGTCTCTGACCTGCTCACCAGCGCACTCGCGATCGTGGCGCTGCTGGCCGGCCGGCTGTTGGGCTGGCTGTGGCTTGATGCGGCGATTGGGCTGTTGGGAGGAGTCGTGATCTTGAAGTGGGGCGTCGGCCTGTGCCAATCGGCAGCGCTCGAGCTGCTGGACGTCGAGGCCTCCCCTGCTCTCGAAGATCAGATCCGGCAGACGCTCGAGTCGGTGGACGACGTTCGCGTCAGAGACCTGCACGTCTGGCCGATCGGGCGGGGCGCTCGCAGCTGCGTGGTAACGGTGCTCTCGGCCGCGCCACGCGAGCCTCAGGATTACAAGGCCCACCTGGCCCCGCTGAAGCTCGCGCACCTGACCATCGAGGTCCAGCGGTGCATGCTTCCTGGACGGGTCGATGCGTGAGGGGAACTCAGGGCCTGACGCAGTCAGCACAGCGACCGCGAAGCTGGACCTCGGCGACCTGGTTGCGCTTCGCTTCTCCGCGCAACGAGACGGAGCTCTCGTCGAGGCAGAGAACTTCACTGCAGTCGGTGCAGACGAAGTGGGGGTGCTGGCCGTGCACTGCCCCTGGCCGCGCCTGTCGCGGTAGCTCGTAGCGCCAGATGTTGTCGCCCAACTGCGTGCGCACCAACACGCCCACCTCGTGCAGCGAGAGCAGGTTGCGATACACGGTCGCACGATCCAGTTGGCTCGAAGACAATCGTTCGGTGAGCTCGGCGTGGCTGATGGGCGCCTCGACCTTCCCCAGCGCACGCAGCACCAGCAGTCGCTGTTCGGTGACCCGCATTCCCCGGCTGGCGAGCATGTCTCGAAGCGCTTCATCGGTCAGGCGTGGGGTCTTCGCGGTCATTGGACGCAGGGTGGCCCTTTCTAACAGCCGCCGCAAGGTGCAAAGGCCAGCGGGAAGCGCCGTAAGCCCGGAATTGCAACAGAGTTGCAAATAAGTCGGTGGCCGGGTTAGAGCGTGGCGATGCCCACTTCGCCCCGTGCCGCCCGTCTGCCGGTCACCGTGCTCTCTGGTTTTCTCGGAGCCGGCAAGACCACACTGCTCAATCACGTCCTCAACAACCGCGAAGGCCTGAAGGTCGCGGTGATCGTGAACGACATGAGCGAAGTGAACATTGACGCCAAGCTCGTCAAGAGTGGCAGCGCGCTGTCTCGCGTCGACGAGAAGCTGATCGAGATGTCGAACGGCTGCATCTGCTGCACCCTTCGCGAGGACCTGCTCAAAGAGATCTCGAAGCTCGCGCGGGCGCGCCGCTTCGACTACCTGCTGGTCGAGTCGACCGGGATCTCAGAGCCGCTGCCAGTGGCAGAGACCTTCACCTTCACCGACGCGAAGGGAAAGAGCCTCTCGAAGGTCGCGCGTCTCGACACGATGGTGACGGTGGTCGACGCGTTCAACTTTCTGAAAGACTGGCAACAGGCCGAAGACCTCAAACAGCGGGGCCTTGGGCTTGGAGATGAAGACGAGCGCACCGTCGTCGATTTGTTGGTCGAGCAGGTCGAGTTCGCCGATGTGCTGGTGCTCAACAAGACGGACCTGGTCAAGCCCGCCCAGCTGGACACCCTCGAGGCGGTGCTGCGCAAGCTCAACCCCGACGCGCGGGTCGTACGGTCCACCCGCGGCGCGGTGCCATTGGCTGAGGTGCTCGACACAGGGCTGTTCGAGATGGAGAAGGCGCAGCGGGCGCCCGGTTGGTTGAAGGAACTTCGCGGCGAGCACACCCCCGAGACGAAAGAGTACGGCATCGACAGCTTCGTTTATCGTCAGCGCCGCCCCTTCCACCCGGCCCGTTTGAAGAAGTTTGTGCACGGGGCGTGGGGCGGGGTGCTGCGCAGCAAAGGCTTCTTCTGGCTCGCCACCCGGATGGATGTGGTCGGAATGTGGGCGCAGGCCGGCGGGGCCTCGACCTTTTCGCCGGCGGGCAAATGGTGGGCGACGGTGCCGAAGGCCGAATGGCCGGACGACCCGAAGTGGTGCAAAGAGATCAAGGCCGACTTTGAAGGCCTCCATGGAGACCGCAGGCAAGAGATCGTCTTCATCACCCGCGGCCTGACTCGAGAGGCGCTCACCGCGCGGCTCGACGCCTGCCTGGTGACCCAGGCCGAGTGGTCGAAGGGCGCTTCGGCCTGGGCCCGGTTCAACGACGACTTTACGGCTTGGGAAGACGTGGCTTCTGGGGAGGCCGCGTGAAGAAGCCGATGCCCGCAATGCTCGGCCTGCTTCCGTTCTTGAGGAACCAGGGATGACGCGGACCCTTGCCCTGCTGCGTGGGCAGGTGCGCGACCTCTACACCACCGTCGTGCTCAGCCAGGGTTCAACTTCCCCCTTGGCGCGAATGTTTGAGGTGGCGATCGCGGCGGGCGACAGCGAAGCGCTGCAGCACGCGGTGTCGGCGTGGCTCGCGCTGCCCCACCGGCAGACACAACGAATGCTTCGTCGGGTCGCGATGATTCACGCACCCGTAATCCGTGCCGGATTTCAGACCGCACGCTCGGCCGCGGTCTCACTGTTGGGCCTGGTGCGCCACCCAGAGTTCGATCGGCTCCTTCACGCGGCGCGCGTGCTCGAGCGCTTGAGCAATGACAGCCACCCGCTTTCGCTCGCAACGGCAACCCGCGCATTCGTCGAGGCCTCGAAAGCACTCGGCGCCGCCGAACTACCGACCCGGCTCAGTCTCTTCGTGCCTCCTCCGAACCGGCTGCCCGAACTCCACTGATCGGGCTTCAGCTCAGCGCGCGACGAGCACCTCGGCCAGGCTGCTGGCCAGCAGCGGCAGCTCTTCCGCCGTCAGACGCGGTCGGCGGCTTCTGGCGAAGAGCGTGGCGGGGCGCCAGTCGGGGCCTTGATCCGCTTTCACCCATTGCTCGTAGTTGATGACCCACCTCAGCAGGCAGGCAAGGAGCCTCGCCCAATGCGACCAGCCGTCGCCCTTGGGTGGCGCATTCGACCCGAACATCGGGCCACCGAGCTTCGGTTGAAAGGGCGGGCCCCGGTCGAGGAAGAGGTGGGCAGACCCATCGCCCACCCACACGCCCAACGATGAGAGCACCAACTGCCCACCCTCCCAGCTCAAGTGGTAGCTGCCGCTCACCTCAGGCCGTGCGGGCGGCTGTCGTTCGAACCCATAGCGCGCCAGCAAGTTGCCCTGCGGCGCGGTCGCGTCTTTGCCCAATGCCCACATCTGCTGATCCAGCAGCCGCTCGAGCTGGCCGGTTTGCCTGGCATCGAGCTGGAACCCCATCTGGTTCAATTCAGGCAAGCCGCGAAGCCTGCGTTGAGCTTCGCGCGATCGAGCTTGCGGCCGATGAAGACGAGCTGGTTCAACCGTGGGCGGCTGCCCCACGGCTGCTCTTCTTCGCTGTCGAACAGCATGTGCACGCCCTGAAACACAAGCCGCTTGTCGCTGCCGGCGATGTTCAGAATGCCCTTGCTCCGAAACAGGTCGGCCCCTTGGTCGCGCAGCAAAGCGCTCAGCCACTTGTTGAGCTTCTTCGGGTCGACCTCCCCTGGCAGCTCGATGCCCACTGAGGTCACCGATTCGTCGTGCTCATGGGCCGGCGCGAGCTGCTTCTGACTGGCCGGGTCGAGCCTTGCGCCTGAGACCTCGAGTCGGAAGTCGAACTCGGCAGGCAGGTGCTCGGTGAACAGCACCCAGCGGCCCGCTTTGGGAACCTGGAGCTCGAACCGCCGTGTCCCCTTGGCCGTGAGCTGAAGCTCGAACGGACTGCCCGGGTGAATGGCCGTTCCGGGGTCCGCCTTCACCGCCGGCTCAGCGAACAGTCGCACCCCGCGCTCGAGCTCGTCGGCCAGCTCACCGTCGCTCGCCAACGGCACCCACGCCACCGTCATCGTCTCGTCGGGCCCCTGTTCGACACACAGCGAGCACTGACCTTCTGGCAGCGTCCACTCGCCCGCCCATTCGAACGGGTACTCAGGCTCGAGGAAGGTTGGCTTCTGGACGAGGGCGCGCGCCAGGTCGAAGCCGCCGACATCGAGCACCTTTTCCAGCGGCACCCTGGCGTTCTGCGCGCGGATCACCTTCGCCATCGCGTTCATCGAGTGAATGCGCTTCTCGAGCCCATCGAGCTGCTCGGCATCGACCAGGTCGGTCTTGTTGAGCACCAACACGTCGGCGAAGGCGATCTGGGCTTTGCACTCGTCGCTTTCCTCCAGGTGCAGCAACACGTGCTTCGCGTCGACAAGGGTGACGATCCCGTCGAGGCGAAACTGTGCGCGCAGCTCGTCATCCATGAAGAACGTCTGAGCGACCGGACCCGGGTCAGCGAGCCCGGTGGTTTCGACCAGGATGTGATCGAACTTGTCACGTCGCTTGAGAAGGTTGCCGAGGATGCGGATCAGGTCGCCTCGCACCGTGCAACAGATGCAGCCGTTGTTCATCTCGAAGATCTCTTCCTCGGCGTTGATCACCAGCGCCTGGTCGATACCGACTTCTCCGAACTCGTTCTCGATCACGGCGATTCGCTTTCCGTGCTGTTCGGTGAGAATCCGATTGAGCAACGTGGTCTTCCCCGAGCCGAGAAAGCCGGTGAGCACTGTGACGGGGATCTTCTGATTTTCCATTGGGTGACTCCTTGTTCAGGTGAGCAGCTCAAAACCAAGTGAGACTCCCGCGGCGATGCTCAGCACGCAGGCGACACTGACGATCCATCTCGAAACGTTGCCGCCCAGGTGCCCGGCGCGCTGCAACGGGAACGCGAGCACCAGCGTCACCACCAGCATCCCGATCGTCGAGCCGATCCCAAACGCCGCGAGGTAGGCGAGCGCCGAGGGCGGGTGAGGAATCGTCGACAGCGTCACCAGAGTGAGCGCGGCTGAGCCTCCGAGCCCGTGCACCAGACCCACGGCTGCCGAGCTCCAGCCACTGCGCGTGGGCGGAGTAGACTCCAGCGCCCGCCCCTTCCACAGCCCGCGGATCCCAAGGCCGACCAGCATCACCGCGACCGCCAGCTCCATCGCGACTGACACTGCGGGCGGAAACGACACTCCAAGCAGCGCGATCGCCACCCCGACGCTCAACAGCGACACGGTGTGCCCGAGTCCCCAGAACAGCCCAAGCGAAGCGGTGTGGATCAGCCGGCGCTCTCGTGAGGCCAGGGCTCCCAGCGCCACCAGGTGGTCTGGATCCGCCGCGTGGCGAAGCCCAAGCACCACGCCGAGCCCCAGGGTCCCGAACAGCGGCAGCGTCAGCACCAGATCCTCATCGTGGCCTCAAACAACAAACGCAACTCGATTGCAACACCAGACGCAATTGAGTTGCAAATGACGCAGGGGCGCCAGTAGGGTTGAGGGCCTTGAACGCCCTGAACGTCGCGCCGCCTGTCGTCTCGTCGAGCAAGTCGCAGCCTCCACGCCACCGGTTCGTGTGGAACAGCCGCGACCTGCGTCAGATCAAGAACCCCGCCGTTGATCTCTGCGTCTGGCAGCGAGGAGTCGATCAAACGCTCGCGCTGTGGCTGTCGCGGATTGCGGTCGACTGCCCATTGTCTCTGGACGAGGTCGTCCCGGTGGGCACTTCAATCTCGGATCAACTTCGAGGTCTGCCCGCTTGCCTCGAGCGTGAAATTCTGGCGACCGAGGTGGCTGGCCTGGTGCGCTTGTACGGGCGGCTGATGCAGGTCGATCGGGTGCGGCTGCAGCTGGGTGCGGTGGGCACACGCTCTTGTCCGAAATTTCACGTCGATCACGTAGAGGTGCGAATGCTGTGCACTTTCTGCGGTGCCGGCACCGAGTGGATCGCTGAGCCTGAGCTACACCGAAGCCGCGTGATGAGATCCACGTCGACGCTGCTTCCGGTTCGAAAGCGCGCCCACCGAGGGGTCTCGTCGGGGCCTGCAGCCCGGCTGAGTCCTGGGGTCAGCCAGCTCGAACGCTTCGATGTGGCGCTGCTGAAGGGCAGCGCCTACCCCGGCAACGAGCGCTTCGGAGTCGTGCACCGCTCACCCGATGTCTGCAGCGCAGAGCCCCGTTGGGTGATGGTGGTGGACGCCAAATGAGCCTTCAGCTGAAGCCTGTCTGGCAGTTCGAGGCCGCCGACTGCGCCGCGGCGCTCGGGTTCGACCCCACGGGCGGCTCGGTGGCGGTGGCGCTGGCTTCGGGGCCGCTGGTGATCCTCGATGCCCGAACCGGAAAGCTGCAGCGTGAGCTTCCCGGTCATTCGCCAGGCACCAACACCCTTTGTTGGTCACCCGACGGCCAAACGCTGGTGACCGGTGGACAGGACGGCGCAGCGATCGCGTGGGATGTCGCGACCGGTTCCCCGACGGCGCTGTTGCCCAAAGACAAGACCTGGGTAGAGAAGGTCGCTTGCGATCCGACCAACCAATGGGTCGCGATCGCCGCCGGCAAGCGAGTCCACTTTGCCGCCCGGGGATCCGCGGCCGGGCCAGCCATCGAGGTCGAGAGCACCGTGACTGGGCTGGCGTGGCTCGACAAGCGCCTGTTGGTGAGCTGCTACGGCGGAGTGCGCGCGCTCGAGCCAGGGAAGCCGACGCCCGTCAAGAAGTACAACTGGAAGGGGTCGCTGCTCGGAGTATTCCCCGCTCCAGATGGACGCTTCATCGTCTGCCCGACCCAGGAGAGCGCAGTTCACATCTGGAAGATGAAGGGCGGTGAGGACTTCGAGATGACCGGCTTCCCCGCCAAGGTTCGCCAGGTCGCCTTCGCGCCCAACTCGAACGCGATGGCCAACGATGGCGGCAAGCACATCACCGTGTGGGACTTCAGAGGCAAGGGGCCAGGCGGCCGAGAGCCGTTGGTGTGTGAGGGCCACAAAGACCAGGTCACCTTCCTGGCGTTCAGCCGGGCCGGCGGCAGCGCGTGGGTCGTCTCGGCCTCGCGCGATGGAACCGTACGGGCCTGGGGGGAAAAGCCACGCACTTTGAAGATTGACGCGGCCCGCCCGATCGAGATCGGAGCGCTCTCTGCGGATGAGAAGCATTTGGTGGTGGGAGATGCGCGCGGCCGCTTGACGGCGGTCGAGCTATGAGCAGGCCGACGCGAGCGACAGTTCTGACATCGCTCTGACTGCGCGCAACGGACCGCTGGGCTGCGCCGCAGACTAGAATGGCAGGTCTTTGAGTTCGTCGGACGCGGGGGTCGGCTTCTTCGCCTTGGTCTTCTCTTTCCGCGGCGCCGGCGCCGGCTTCTCCTCCGCAGCCTTCTTCTCGACGGGCGGCGCGACCGTCTTCTTCTTCTCCACCGGCGCCTCGACGTTCTTCTCTGAGGCCGCAGCGACAGGCGTGGGCGCGAGCTCGATCTTCACCCGAGCGGTGTCCTCGAACTTCACCTTCCGCAGTTGGGGCGCATGCCCCTTGAGCACGAAGTTCAGCACTGCGATCTCCCCCTTCGCGCGCTGCAGCGTGAAGGGCGTGACTCCGAGCAGAAACTCACCCTCGTAGACCTCGGCGCCTTCCGGGGTCGTCTCGAAAGTCACTGCCGCGTTCGCCGCCTTCACGACCGGCTGCACCACCACCGGCGGCACCACGACCACCATCGGCTTCTGCTGCGCCGCGAGCCAGGCCTGCCCGTAGTTCAGCCACCCGTAGCCGCCCGCGGACATCAAGATGATCACCAGCGCGAGAATGATCGGCACCTTCGACCGCTTCGGAATCGCCAGCTCTTCCACCGACGGCTCGGGCCGCGCGCTGACTGCCGTCACCGAAGGCCGCGGCGGCCGAACTGGCTGAAGCTCAGTCACCATCGGCAGCGGCGTCGGATTCTCGAGCGGCGTCATCGCCAGGTTCGCCGACGTGTTGATCGGGTTCTCCATCGTCATCGGCGCCGCCATCGTCAGCGCCGGCTGCGGAGCCGTTACCGGCGCCACCCGCGTCATCTCTGCCTTCGACTTCGACCTTCCCGCAGGCAGCGCCTCGAGCCGCCTCAACACCACGTCCATCGACTCGGGCCGATCGTCCTGCTTCTTCGCCAGCATCTCGAGCACCAGCGCCTCGAGCTCGGGCACGTCTTCCAGCGGGCCGGGGTCGAAGGGCGCCGGCTTCTCCGTAATCTGCTTCGCGATCATCATCGCCGGCGTCTCGGCCCGGAACGTCGGCCGCCCCGTCACCAGCTCGTAGAGAATGAGCCCCATCGCATACACGTCGGATCTCGCGTCCACCGTGAAGCCTGACGCCTGTTCCGGCGACATGTACTGCGGAGTGCCGATCACGATCCCGATCGCCGTCTTCCCTTCCGACGCGCCCGCCGTGCTCACCTTCGCGACACCGAAGTCGAGCACCTTCACGAAGTCAGGCCGCCCGACCTGCTGCACCAGCATGATGTTCTCGGGCTTCAGGTCGCGGTGAATGATGCCCGCCTGATGCGCCGTCGCCAGCGCGCGCCCCATCTGCATCGCGATGCCAACGACCCGCTCGCTGGTCTGCGCGCCCTCGTTGCGCACCAGCTCGGCCAGCGTCGCGCCCTCGAGGTACTCCATGACGAAATAGAAGCGGCCGTCTTGGGTGCGGCCGAAGTCCGAGATCGCCACGATGTTCTGGTGGCCAATCTTGCTGCTCGCCATCGCCTCCCGCTTGAACCGGCTGACGAAGTCCGGATCGCGCGAGAGGTCGGGCAGCATCACCTTCATCGCAAACTTCTTCGACAGCTCGAGGTGCTCGACCAGGTAGACAGCGCCCATGCCGCCAGCGGCGATCTTGCCGAGCACCTGGTAGCGCCCATCGATGACCAGGCCGTTGGCGAGCACGCTGCCGCCCTGCGGAATGAAGGTCGCGTCGTCCGGCTTCACCGGCACCTGCTTTGCCCGTACCGTCAGCTTCACCTGCCCGATGCGAATCTGGCTGCCGTCGTCGATCTTCGCTTCCAGGGTCGACACGCCATTCACCCGCAGCGTCGCGGTGCCCGAGATGTCGCGAATCTGCCAGGTGTTGTCCTCGAAGAAGACCTCGGCGTGCCGCGACTCCAGCTGCGACAAGCGCACGGCGCAGCCGGCTCCGGAGCCGAGCAGGAAGCTGTCAGATGGAAACGGCAACACGCGGTCGCCGACGAGGAACGCCAGCATGAAAGGTCCGATGCAGTCTAGGCGAGGCCCGGGCGTCGTCCACCCCATGACGGTCGCCCGTGACCTCGAAAGGAATTCGCAGAAATCGCGCAACCCGAGCGGGCCTGGAAGAGAATCGGCGCCCGATGTTCAGGAACCTTTCAGTCAACACCGCCGAGTTCCGCGCGCTGGTCGACGCCGGCTTCGATGCGTTCTATCTGCTCGAGGCCTTTCGCGACGAGTCGGGCAAGATCATCGACTTCACCTTCGCCGACATCAACCCCATCGCCGCCACCCGTCTGGGTCGCTCACGCGAACAGGTGGTGGGCCAGCGCCTCACCACCTTCTTCCCCGAAAGCGCCATCAGGCCCTACATCGAGCGCTACACGCAGGTGATGGAGACCCGGCAGCCCTTCGAGGAAGAAATGAATGCCGACGTGCCCGGCATCTCGAGCTCGTGGATTCGTTTACAGGTGCTGCCCCTGGGCAACGGGGTCGCCGTCACCTCGCGCGACATCTCGTGGCGCAAGCGCGAGGAAGCGGCGCTGAAGGCCAGCGATGAGGCGCTGCGGCGGTCGCACGAAGAGCTCGAGAAACGCGTGCTCGAACGCACCGGCGAGCTGCTCACCGCGAACGCCGCGCTCACCCAGCAAGTGGCGAAACGCCGTGCCGCCGAAGATCGCTTCGCCAAGCTCGCCTCCTCCGACCTGCTCGCGATGGCGCTGATCAACGCCAAGCACAATATCTTCGAGGCCAACGACGCCTTCTGCAGGCTCGTCGGCTATTCGCGCGAAGAGCTGCTCGCTGAGTCCTTCAACGTCATGTCGCTGTCGCTTCCCGAATGGCGCACCGTCGACGAAGCGGCTGGGGCCAGCGTGCAGGCGCGCGGCTTCGCTCCGCCCTTCGAGAAGGAATACCTGCGCAAAGACGGCAGCCGCGTACCGGTGCAGGTGGGGCTGACGATTCTCGGGCCGGCCGAGGTGCTGCTCTTCGCCACCGACCTCACCGAGAAGAAGCGCAGCGCAAAGGCGATCAGCGACATTGAAGAACAGCTGCGCCAGTCACAGAAGATGGAAGCGATCGGCAGCCTCGCCGGCGGCGTCGCCCACGACTTCAACAACCTGCTGTCCGTCATCTTGTCCTACGGCTCACTCATGCAGAGCGCGCTCAAGCCCAACGACCCCATGCGCGATGAGCTCGGCGAGATTATCGCTGCCGGTGAACGCGCCGCGATTCTCACCGCCCAGCTGCTCGCTTTCAGCCGGAAGCAGATCCTTCAGCCGAGGGTGGTGAACCTCAACGACGTCGTCGCCGGCCTCGAGCGCATGATCGAACGGCTGATTGGCGAAGACATCGAGTTCAACGTCATCCCCGCCGCGGACCTCGGCTCGACCACCGTCGACCCGAACCAGCTCGAGCAGGTGTTGATGAACCTCGTCGTCAACGCGCGCGACGCGATGCCCACCGGCGGCAAGCTCACCATCGACACCCGCAACGTCGACCTCGACTCAGACTACGCCGCCGCACACCCGGGAGTGACCGCAGGCCCCCACGTCATGCTCGCCGTCACCGACACCGGCGTCGGCATGGACGCCAAGACGAGCATCCGCATCTTCGAGCCCTTCTTCACCACCAAGGGGCCCGGCAAAGGCACCGGGCTCGGCCTCTCGACGGTGTTCGGCATCGTCAAGCAGAGCGGCGGGCACGTCTGGGTCTACAGCGAGCCCGGCGAAGGCACGACCTTCAAGCTCTTCTTCCCGCGCACCGCTGGCAGCCAGACGGTGGCCGAGCCGCCGAAGCCCGACGCCGAAGGCGCCCGCGGCACCGAGACCGTGCTGCTGGTGGAAGACGAAGAACGCGTGCGCGTGCTCGCCCGCACGGTGTTGCGCCGCTTCGGTTATCACGTGCTCGAGGCGCAGACGGGCGGCGACGCGGTGCTCATCTGCGAGCAGCACACCGCCCGCATCGACCTGCTGCTGACCGACGTGGTGATGCCGCGTATGACGGGGCGACAGCTCGCCGACCGCCTGAAGCCGCTGCGACCAGACATGAAGGTGCTCTACATGTCGGGCTACACCGACAACTCCATCGTCCACCACGGCGTATTGGATTCGGGGATCAACTTCCTGCAGAAGCCGCTGACCGTCGATGCGCTGACCCGCAAGGTTCGGGAAGTGCTCGACGCGTAGGCCGCGGCCCGTAGAGCCGCTACGGCCGCCAGCTGCGCGACGTCTCTTCGCTCGTCTTCCGCTGCTGGGCGAGCTGGATGCCGCCGATCGCCAACGCGGCGCCGATGATCGAGAAGAGCAGCGACGAAGGCCCACTGGCCAGGTAGCCGTCTTGCGAGTCGATCAACGAGGCGAGCAGGCTGCCCCCAACTGAGCCGAGCATGCCGAGCACCGCTGCGTCGCGGAACCGCATCGAGCTGTCTCCCGGCGAGATGCCGCGCGCCACCAGGGCAGCCACGAGGCCGACCACCATCCCGTTCACCAGACCAAGAACCAGAAAGGGCGTGATGTTCATGGTGACCATCGAAGAGCAGCCACCGTGCCAGCGCTCTTCCAGAGCGAAAGCCCGCATCACGCCTGTGGCAACTTTGGCTAGCTGCGCTTTGCGATCACCAGCCGCAGGCCATGAAACGGGGGCGGCAGCAAGTTTTCGGGCGCGTCGACCGTGAAGCCCTCTGCCTCGAGCAGCGCCCGCGCGCGCGGCAGCTGAAACGTCAGGTAGTACATGACGAACTTCGAGTGCAGCAGGGCGTTGCGCACCCTCATCGCCGCGTTGAACCCGTGCGCCATCAGCCGGCCCGGGTGCATCAGTGGCAAAGGATCCGAGGTGATGAAGACGAAGCGGCCACCGCGCCTCAGCGCCTGTTTGACCTGGGCCACGAAGCGCGGCTCGTCGTCTTCGAGGATGTGGCCGAACGCCCCAAAGCAGGTCACCACGTCGAAGCTGCCACGGAAGGGCACCGCCAGCGCGTCGCCGCGAACGGTCATCAGCGGCGGGCCGACCCGCCGCCTCGCCTCGGCCAGCATTCCTTCGCTGCGGTCGAGGCCCACCAAAGCCTCGGTGCAGAACGGGCGGAAGGCGCTCAAGGCCGCTCCGGTGCCGCAGCAGAGATCCAGGACTCGCGGCACGGAACCGCCGAGCGCTTTCGCCGCCGCCTCCAGCAACACGTCGGGCGTCCGAAACGGGGTGAACTCGAACTTCGGCGCCAGCAGGTCGTAGCCCGCGTCGGTCGACGACAGCGCCTGCTTGATCAGCTCGAGAAACGTGGGGCCCTCTGGGTGGAACACGTCAGCCGCCACCCAGCGCGCGCTGCAGCACCGCTGCGGCCGCCTCGTCCGACCACCCAGCGACCAGCTGCCCCGCCGCGTTCAGCAAGATCGCGTTGATCGACTCGGTCATGCTCTCGAACGGCGACAGCAGCACCACGCGCAGGCCTGGCCTCTCGACCTCGAGCGCGAGGATGCGCTGCTTGATCGCCTCGGTCAGCCGCACGCTGCTGATGATGAGCGCGTCAGGCGCCTCGTCCAACGCCGCCAGCACATCGCCCCGCACCATCGGCTGCGCCTTCATGCCCAGCAGCAGCTTCTCGAGCCGCGCGCAGTCGTTCGCGTCAGGCTCGACCACCACCACCTTCACCGCCGCCCTCTTCACCTTCGGCTGGTTCCTTCGCCGCGCAATCACCTGGCCCACCAGCCGCTGCAGGTCGGGCAGCTCGAATGGCTTCAGCAGGTACGCGTCGGCCCGCTGCGCCTGCAGCTCGCGCACGGACTCGCGCGACGCGTACCCCGTCATCATCACCAGCGCAGTGTCTTCGCTTGCCGCGCGCACCGCCCGCGCCACGTCTTCGCCGCTGGCGCCCGGCAGGTTCTTGTCGGTCAGCACCGCGTCGAAGCGCTGCGACTTCAGCAACGGCATCGCCTCTTCCGCCGTGCGCACCGTCGTCACCGCGTAGCCCCCCAGCTCGAGCCCGCGCTGCAGCATCGGGCCAATCGCCACGTCGTCTTCCACGAGCAGCACCGTCGGCAGGGCGTCGTTCTGCGGCGACGGCGCAACAGCGGCCGGCGCGTCGACCTTCGCCCACAACAGAATCCGGAACTCGGTGGTGGCCCAGGGAAGGCGCAGTGGGTCGGCCCGCTCGACGACGCCGACCTCACCGCCCGCCGCTTCCATCATTCGCCGCGCGATCGCGAGGCCCAGGCCCGAACCCTTCTCGACCGGCTTGGTGGTGAAGCGCGGCTCGAAGATGCGCTCGAGAATCGCTGGTGCGATGCCGGTGCCCTCGTCACTGACCCGCACCTCGATGCGCCCGTCGTGCTTCGCGCTCGAGCACACCCGCACACAGATGCGCCCCGCGTCGCCCACCGCGTCCAGCGCATTGAAGAGCACGTTCGTCAGCGCATGCGTCAGCGCGTCCGGCCCACCGTGCGCGAACACCCCGGACGGCGGCGGCTCGTAGCTGAACTTCGCGCCCAGCCGCTTCAGCCGCAGCTGGCACAGGTCGATCGCCTGTTGCACCACCGGCGCCAGCTCGAAGAGCCCCGGGCCCGCCGCCTCGGGAGAAAGAAATCGCTGGTACGACCGCAGCAGCTCTTCGAGCCGGGCGAGCTGCGACATCACCATCGGCCACTCGGCCTGCTTCGACACCGCCTCTCCTGCGCCCCGCTGAATCAGCTGCAGGCCCAGCTTGATGCCCATCAGCGGGTGGCGGAGCTCGTGAATCAGCCCCGCGGTCAGCAGCTCAGCCGGCGGCTGTTCCTTCTTTGGCATCAGGCCCACGCACCCGACTTCTTCACCCCGTCGAACACCTCACGCAGAATCGCCACCACCGTGTCGATGGTCTGCGCGTCGATGGTCATCGCCGGCTGGATGCGGAAGATGGGGTCGAAGGACAGGCAGATGAGCCCGCGCTTCAGGCACCCTTCGAACATCGTCTTGCACACCTCGCGCGAGACGAGCTCTTTGGTGTCGCGGTTCTTCACCAGCTCGAGCGCGAGCAGCAGCCCCTGGCCGCGCACGTCACCCACGAAAGGGTAGTCGTCGTAGAAGGGCTTCAGCTTGTCGAGGAAGTACTCGCCCATCTTGCGCGCGTTCTCGACCAGCCCTTCTTCGTCGATGATGTTCAGCGAGGCGAGCGCCGCGGCCGAGGCCAGCGGGTTGCCGCCGTAGCTCGACGACGAGCCAGAAGGATTCGCCCACGGCTTCGACTGCACGATGTCGTCGCGCGAGATGAGGCCCGTCACCGGCAGCCCGCCGCCGAACTGCTTGCCGATGGTCACGATGTCGGGCGCGGTGCCCGTGTGCTCGCTGCCCCAGTACTTCCCGGTGCGGCCGAAGCCCGTAATCATCTCGTCGACAATCAGCAGCGCGTCGAACTTCTTCGCCATCGCCTTCACCGCCGGCAACCACTCTTTCGGCGGCGGGTTGTTGCCCCCGGCGCCCAGCATCGGCTCGACCAGGAACGCCGCGATCGCCCCCGACGTCGCCGACTTCACCTGGCCTTCGGCGAGCTCCACGCACGCGAGGCCGCACGACGGGTATTTCAGCTTCAGCGGGCAGCGGTAGCAGTTGGCGTACGGCACCAGGTGGTTGCCCGGCACCAGCGGGCCGAGCCCCTTCTTGAAGTCAGAGCCCATCAGGCTCAACACCCCCATCGTCTTGCCGTGAAACCCGCCCCAAAAGCTCACAAACTCAGACTTGCCTGTGTAGCATTTGGCCAATCGCAGTGCAGACTCGACCGCTTCTGCGCCACCCGAGTACAGCTGCAGCCGGTGCACGCCCGGCGCGGGCGCGTGGGTCGCGACCTTCTGCATCAGCTCGACGCGCGCGGTGGAGGAAAAGCTGCCCGCCGACACGCGCTGCACCTGCTTGCTGATCGCCGCCGTCCACTTCGGGTGTGAGTGCCCCAGGCCGTTCACCCCGATCGCGCCCACGATGTCGAGGAAGGTGTTGCCGTCGAGGTCGGTGACCGTGTTTCCGCGCGCCTCGTCGACCACGATGCCCGCCATCGCCGAGTACCGCTGGTGGCCCGGCGCGTAGTGCTCTTCTTCCCTTGCCCGCGCTGCCCGGCTCTTCGGCCCCGGCACTTCGGTGACCAGGTGGGGCTTCTGATTTGCCGGCTGGCTGATCGTCCTCTCAGAGACAGGGGCCATGGGGGTAAAACTCCTTGACAGGTTTCTGACCGGCTCGTACGACCCGCCGCAATGGGTTTAGGTATCGCGTTTCAAAAAAAACAGCCAATCATTAACACCGAAGTCCCCGGCCCGAAGTCGCTGGCCGCGTGGCAGAAGCAGAACACAGTCATCGGGCCCGGCCTTCAGCGCGTGGTGCAGTGGGCGCGCGTCAGCCTGGTTCGCGGGCAGGGCCCGTTTCTCGAAGACGAAGACGGCAACGTCTTCCTCGACTTCATGGGCGGCAGCGGCGTCAACAGCATCGGCCACTCGCACCCGACCTACATCGCGCGGATGACGCAGCAGGTGCAGCAGCTGACCATCGGCTCGTTCAACACCCCGGCGCGGGTGAAGATGTTGGAAGAGTTCCAGTCGATCTTCCCCAAAGGCCTCGACCGCGTGCAGTTCTTCAGCGGCGGCACTGAGGCGGTCGAAGGCGCGCTGCGGCTCGCCAAAGCCCACACGGGGAAATACGAGTTCCTCGCCTTCTGGCAGGCGTACCACGGCAAGACGATGGGGGCGCTCGCCCTCACCGACGGCACGCGCAAGGGCCTCGGGCCGATGCCGCCAGGGGCGCTGTTCGCTCCATACGCGTACTGCTTCCGGTGCCCGCTGAAGAAGACGTTTCCCTCGTGCCAATGGGCGTGCGTCGATCACGTGCGCGCTGAGATCAAGGCGTCGTCCGCCGGCTCGCTGGCCGGCATCATCGTCGAGCCCATTCAGGGCCGCGCCGGCAACATCACGCCGCCGCCGGGCTACCTCAAAGAGCTCAAGAAGGTCGCGCAGGACAACGGCGCCCTGCTGATCGTCGACGAGACGATGACGTGTATGGGTAGAACCGGAAGGATGTTTGCCTTTGAGTACGACGACGTCATTCCAGACATCGTCATCGTCGGCAAAGGCCTGGGCTCTGGCTACCCGGTGACGGCTGTTCTGTCGACCGCCGAGCTCATGCAGGCGAAGCCCTTCTCAGACCCGAGCTTCAACTCTTCCAGCTTCGCCGCCTTCCCGATGGCGTGCACCGCCGTGGGCGCGACGATTGAGGTCACCAAGACCGAGAACCTGCCCGCGAAGGCGTACGCGCTGGGCGCCGAGCTGCTGGCCGAGCTGAAGAAGATGGAAAAGGAAGTGCCGATCATGGGCGAGGCGCGCGGCCTCGGGCTGATGCTCGGGTTCGAGCTGGTCGAGAACAAGCAGACGCTGGCCCCGGTGAACTCGCAGCAGATGGAAGAGATCTTCATGGATCTGCTGCGCAACGGGGTGCTGGTGATGTTCGGCTCCAGCGGCTCGGGCAACAGCATGCGGCTCTACCCCCCGCTGAACATCGATCGCGAGATCGCGCTCAAAGGCATCGCGATCATCAAGGAAGTCCTGCTGCGCCAGAGCGCCCGCATGGGGGCCATTTGATCGAACGCATCCAGCCGAAGGGCGTCTACGAAGCGAAGGGCTACAGCCACGCCGTGAAGCGCGGCAACATCGTCTTCGTCGCGGGCCAGGTCTCGAAGGACGTCGACAACCAACTGGTGGGCAAGGGCGACATCGTCGCGCAGGTCGACCAGGTCTTTCGCAACTTGAAGCTCGTCGTCGAGGCTTCCGGCGCGACGCTTCACGACGTGGTGAAGCTCAACATCTACACCACCGACCTGAAGCACTTCCGCCCGTTCATCAAAGACGGGCGCGACAAGTACTTCGCCACCCACCCGCCCGCGACGACCTTCCTCGTGGTCTCGAGCCTCGCCGACCCAAACTTCCTGTTGGAAATCGACGCCGTCGCCCTGACCGAGTGAGTCAGCGACGCAGCGACGCGCGCATCGACGTGAAGTCGGCGGCGGTCAGCTTCGGGATTCCCGTCTGCTTCACCGCCAGCGAGCCGCAGTAGTTCGCGAACCGCGCCGCCTCGAGTACGCCGAAGCCTTTCGCCAGCGCAAAGGCGAAGCCCGCGAGGAAGCAGTCGCCCGCGCCGCTCGCGTCGATCTCCTCGGCCGGGAAACCCGGCACGTGGGTGCGCTTCCTCCCTTCGACAATCTCGCAGCCCTGGTTGCCCTTGGTGATGATGAGCACCGGCCCGTCGACGTCCACGAACGCCGCTTCCTCTTCGCTGCCTTTGAGGAAGTCGATCTGCTTCACCGGGTGGTTCGTCTTCGACAGCGGCACCAGCCCGATGACCCCGTCGGGGCCGAGCACGCGAAGGATGCTCTGCAGATCCGCCACCACCACCTCCGACAGCTCGCGCAGCTTCGACACCGCCTCGGGCAGCACCTCGCCCGCACAGCCATTGGCGATCGAAATTCTGGCGCTCGTCGTCAGGTCGGCCGCGCGAATCGGCGCGCACAGCGCCTTCACCGTGCCCACCCGCCGGCCGCTGGTGAAGTCGTCGAGGAAGCACGTCGTCGGCAGCGTCTCGTCGACCGTCGACGGGCGAACCAGGTCGTTCGTGTAGAGGAAGTCCTTCCCGACCTTCGACACCACCTCGTAGTCGGCCTCGAGCGCCTCGAGCACGCTGCACATGTAGGCGGTCGCCCCGCCCAGGGCCGAGAAGCGCTCGCCGCGCTGGGTGATGATCTCGTCGTGGGCGTAGTTGCCGATCACCAGCAGGTCGCGTGGCGCCATGGACGACCGCATCTTACTAGTAGCTTTCAGCGATGCGCGATCGTCCTGTGTGGCTGCTGGTCCTGGGCTTCGTGTCCTGCGGTGATTGCTCGGGTGGAGGCGGCAGTGGCGGAGGAACCGGAGGATCGGGCGGCAGCGGCGGTGGCTCGTCGTCGTCGTCCTTCGTCTACGCGCTGACGGAAGCCGCGGGCGAGTGGAGCCTCACCGGCGCGACCGACCCAACCCTCGACTGCGTCTCGACCACCACCGCGTCGAAGCAGTCGATCGTATTTGGATCGGCGGTCTCGAAGGCGGCCCAGTTCGTGCCCGTCGCGGGGCCCTGCTCGTCGCTCGCGAAGCTCTCGCTCAATGTCGGCAAGATTGAAGGCACGCGCACCTGCACGACGGGCACGCCGCGGGCCTGCCCTCAGTTTCCGACTGCCGCGCACGACGAGCCGCTGTTCCTGGTCATCGCTCCCACGAAGAATCTCACGGCGAACCCCGCGGACGGCATGGCCTTCATTCCGCAGCTCACGCTCAAGCTGCCGCAGTTTTGTGAGAACGGCGTCTGGGATGTGGCGAAGGCGCCGGTGAGACGCGGCAGGAAGCGGGAGAGTGGAAGTGGTCGACCGTGCGCGAGCTCTCGCCCACCAACACCGTCGAGCGGCAGACGACGCGTACCCGCATCGACGCCACCACGATGACCGTCGCGCTCGAGGAGAACGGCGTCGCTGTCAACAGCTTCGTCGCGCCGATTCGGCAGTCGGGCTGTTTCGACAGCTCGACACCTCCGGCCCCGGGGTGTGCCCAACCGCCTGCGCCGACCAACTGCACCGGCTCGACCGCCAAATGCGACGCGGCGCAGCTGGCGAAGATCAACCCCAAGATCACTGCCGCGCTGGCGAAGGGAAAAGAGTGTCTGGCTCGGCACAAGGGGTACGACCCCACCGGCAAAGGCGTCGATCTCAACATGGGCAAGATCGACCTCTCTTGCAGCACCAACCCCTGCGAGGACTACGGCTATCTCGACCCTCTGGTCGACGGCCGCCACAACTTGATGGTGAACGTCGCGAAGAACAACGACAGCGAGCTCGCGCGCACGATCTTCCACGAGATGCTGCACGCCACTCGCGCTTCAGTCTCCAGGATTGGCTGGTCAAAGCCGCAGGCAAGGCGTGCAAGGCGCAGCTCGCTGACCGCACCTACGCGTGCGAGCAGCTGTGCTTTGCGAAGACGCCGACCTCGTGTGACTGCATCCGGTGTCTGACGCCTGACGGGAAGAAGCCCACCCAGGACGTCTGCAAGAAGTGCGCAGCGGCGTATGGCGCGTGCGCGGGTCGACAGGAGCCCAACGGCACCGGCGGCATGCGCGCGGTCGCCAGCACGGTCGGGGCGGTATGCAAGACCCGAATCTTCTGCGACACGAAAGCCGAGTGCGACACCGCGTGCGGGTGGTTCGGACCCTGCAAGCCGATCAAGGCAACGTGCAACCACGTACGACCTGAAGACCAACGAGTTCACGGAAGGCACGCTGTCGTGGGCGCTCCGCTACGTGTTCGAGGTGCCCTCCGCCCAGGTGGTTCCCGCGCCGCGGTTGCAGGTGTGGGATCGCTGCCTGAACCTGATCGATCCGCCGATCGGAGTCGAGGAGAGCGCGGCGGTCTCCGAGGCAGGCTGCTTGATCGTCGAGACCGATGGCGGCATCGAGACCACGCGACGGGTCTTCGGCACGCTCTTCCGCTTCGACCCGAAGACCGGCACGACGACGACAGCTCCGGACGCCCGCGTCGTCCGCGTCGAAGGCGCGATCCCGGGCGGGTATCACCCGTGAACCGGCACCGGCTGCCCGCGCTGGGCGCACTCGCGCTGGTGATTGCTGGACCTGCGCGCGACCGCTTCGAGGTGAGCCACGGCCCGAAGGTGATCGTGCTGCTGGCGCTCGCCGCCGCGCTGATGTGGAAGGGCAGGGTGCCGCTTGGGCAGTGGCGCGCAAGCGAGTGGCTCGTGATCGCTGTCTTCGCGCTCGCCGCGGTCAGCGGATTGCTGGCGAACAGTCCCGCGCTGCCCGCTCGCGCTCGGCGCCGGAGCGGTCGCCCTCATGCTCGGCGTCTCGGCCCAGCCCGATCGCGACCATTGGATTTTGTGGACATCAATTGCCGCGGTCATCGTCGCCGCGGTCGGGCTGCTCGAGATGGCCGGGGTCGTCGAGCTCGCGCCTCATGGACGCGCGCCCAGCTCGACGATGGGACAGCGCAACGCCCTCGCGCACTTCCTGTTGCTCGCGAGTCCCGTGATCTGGAGCCGCGCGCTCGCGTCGCGCCGGTGGTTGATCGCGATCGCGTTGATCGCCGCGGTGATCGTCGGCACCCGCTCGCGCGCGGCGTGGGTGGTCGGCCCGCCGCTGCTCGTCTTGTTCTCCGTGCTCACCCGTCGCGCGGCGGTGCTGAAGCCGATCGGGTTCGCGGCGATCGGCGCGGGGGTCGGAGTGCTCGCTCCGATCGTGCTGCGGTGGCGGCAGGCGAACCCGTACGGCGATACGCTCTCGCGGCTGGTCGAGTGGAGATCCGGCAGCGGGTGGAGCCGGATCGTCGAGTGGACCGCGTCGATCGCGCTGTGGAAGGCGGACCCGCTGCTCGGCATCGGGCCGGGCAATTGGTTCCTCTCTTACGGCCTGCAGCACGGCGGATCCCGCTTCCCGCATTCCGATCACGTCGCGCTGCTGGTCGAGCGTGGGCTCGTGGGCGCGCTGCTCTGGGTCGCGCTCGCGCTCGCTGTCGGCGGAAGGTCGCGCGATCCCGTCGTCCTGTGCACGATCGTCGCGGCCGCTGCGCTCGGGGCGCTCGACTCGGTCATGCAGCTGCCAGCGCCCTTGCTGCTCGTCACGATGGTCGCGTTTGCCGGATCGCGGGACGAGGTCGCTGCGCTGCGGTCCCCGATTGCGACGGGGCCACGCCGTTCGATCGCCTCGAGCTCGCCGCCACGCTCGATCCGCTCGACGGCGAGGTGCGGGTCACGCTGGCCGAGGCGTGGTCGAGCGCGGGCGATTGCATGAAGGCCCGCCTCCACCTGGACGCTGCGCTGTGGTTGGTGCCGGGTCACCCTGCGCTGAAGGCCCTCGAGGCGCGGTGTCCGCTGCTACGGTCGCCTTTATCGCCGCGGCGGCACCTGACTTCGTTCTACGGCATCTACGCCCCGCACGCCGCGCTGCGGCCTCTCGTCACCCTGCCGCCGCCGACGACACCTGCACCGCCTCAACTGACCTTCGCCTCCTTCACCTCGCCCGAAAAGAAGCGCAAGCCTCGCCTCGTCCTTCGACAGGCTCAGGAGGCCCCCGCCACCGCGCGCCTCGGCGAAAGGCAACTCGCCGCCAAGCGCAGGCCGGTGCTCTCCGCGAAGCTCGGCCTCGATGCCTTCGTTCGCCAGTGCGTCGCGCATCAGCGTCGCTTCCCCGAGCCTCCGGGCGTGGTCGACCTTCGTCATTCGCTCTTACCTCCGCTTGAGCAGCGGCTTGAGGCGTTCGACGTCGAGGAGATCCTGCGGGCGTCCAACCCGGCGTTTGTTCGCCACCAGGTCACGGATCGACAGGACGTTTACCGTTTGATTTCCCCAACGTGCACGGGTGCGGTCGGCCCATGACTGTTCGAACTTCAGACCCTTCATCGAGGTCAGCAGGTCGATTCGAACGGGCTCGACGCCGATCTGGAAGACGATCTGCGGGTTGGTGAAGTCTTCCGCCCGGACTCCCTTCGTCGGGGCGCGAAACCGCTCGAGCGCGCGCAGCACCCTGGCTGCATTCTGGGGCGTGGGCTCGACCCAGATGTCGATGTCCTTCGTGTAGCGGGGCTCAGTGTGATGAACGACGGCGAGACCTCCCACGACGAGATATCGGGCCCGTTCGGATGACAACGCGCGCAACATCTCTTTGAAGTCGGAGTTGAGAATCATCGGCGCCCTTCATGCGGAGGTAATCCACCACCAATTGCCAGGCGGCAGCGATGCGGGCCGTCGCTCCTGCCCGCCGCCAGAAAGCGAGGTCGAACTCACGGGACCCCTGCTCTTCGAGGGTTGACCAACGGGTCATCACCAATCGTCGGCGGCGCATCGCTGAGCGTCGTAGCACCGCCACCGCCCCTCGATGACGTCAATCGCGCAGCAGGACCGCACCAACTCGGTCTTCAACAACGGCAAGTTCTACAAGCTGTCCGCCGATCAGAAGCTCGCCGAGCTGTCGAAGGTGCTCGGCCTCGACGAGGCGACGCGCCTGCTTGGCGAGGCGAAGGCGCAGAAGATCACCCTCGACAGCGTTCGGTTGCTCGGCGCGCAGGCGCAGACCGAGCACTCGAAGGACCCGCTCCGAGCTGTCTGAGTCGACTCGACGTCCACCGAGGCCCGTGGGTCGAGCGGGGGCTCGCGCTGCTCCCCGATTCCGTCGAGCTGGCGACTGCGTGTCAGGGCCGCTGAGGCGACTCAAGGGTCCTGGTCGTCGAAGCACTCGTCGAGCACCTCTTCGCCACGGCAGTCGCAGGTGAACTCGTGTCCAAAGATCGCTTTCTGCGCGCCACAGCGCACCATCACGCAGATGTCCCCGACCACCACCACCGTCATTCCTCCATCCGGAAGCGGAGCCTTCGTCTTGAATCCCCCCGACACCTCGCAGCGGTTCTTCCCGCTCGTCGCGTAGAGGATCCCGCCGTGCCACTGCGATTCCCGATCCGCCGGGTCCAACTTCGATTCGAGCTGTACCGTGACCGGATCGCGGATCACGATCGGCAGCTGACGTGAGGCGCTGCACGCGGCCCCGAGCGCAAGTACGGCCAACGCGACCATCGCGAGCTTTCTATTCACAGCGCTTTTCTATCTCTTTCGCGTTCCCCATCCACGTGGCGTGGACGTGCGAGCGTTCGGAAACCGTCCCGCCGGATGCCCGTTAGAATTGCGCATCACCTCCAACCCTCCCGGTCAGCGGGGCGGGTGGTCTCTTGCGGATCGCATCCTCGAAGGCCGCTGGTCCGCTTCGTCGCTTGGCGGAAGTCGAAAGATCGCCGAGGCCGGATGCTCGCTCAATCAGCAGTGGGCCTCGCGCTCCTTTCCTGGAGTGGTAACGCTCACCAGTTTCCTACTCTTGCGCTTGGCTGACCATACGTCGGAATAGGGAGCTCCCGCGGCTCGGGCCCGCGCTCCGAACCGGACCTCCACGAAACGAGACTGAGTGGTGGCTCCGAAGCAGGCTCAGAGCGGGGTGGAGATCTTCGTGACCACGGAATGGGTCACCCGCCGGCCGCTGGTGAAGTCGTCGAGGAAGCACGTCGTCGGCAGCGTCTGGTCGACCGTCGACGGGCGAACCAGGTCGTTCGTGTAGAGGAAGCCCTTCCCGACCTTCGACACCACCTCGTAGTCGGCCGCGAGCGCCTCGAGCACGCTGCACATGTAGGCGGTCGGCCCGCCCAGGGCCGAGAACCGCTCGCCGCGCTGGGTGATGATCTCGTCGTGGGCGTAGTTGCCGATCACCAGCAGGTCGCGTTGCGCCATGGACGACCGTGTCTTAAGAAGCGCGCGCTTGCCGCCCAACTGGAGAATGCCGATGAAAGGACTTTCCCTCGTGGTGGCCCTCGCTTCGTCGCTGGCCGCCGCCGACGACCCGAAGCTGTCGCCGCAGGAGATCCTCACGAAGATGGAGGCGACCATCAACGGCTACGCCGATCAGCGCATGGAGATGAAGCTGACCGTGGTCGACGTCGACGGCAGCAAGAAGTCGTACGACATGACGATGTTCCAGAAGGGCGACACCAAAAGGATGATCCAGTTCACCTCGGGCGAGATGAAGGGGATGTCGACCCTGGTCGAAGACCGCAACAGCGTTCATGTCTACCTGCCGGGCTTCAAGAAGGTCCGCCGCGTCGCCGCGCACAACATGAACCAGTCGCTGGCCGGCTCGGACCTCACCAGTGAAGACATGGCGCAGGTCAGCTGGGCCAACGATTGGAACGTCGCGATCGAGAAGGAAGACGCGACCAGCTGGTACCTCGCGCTCACCCCGAAGGCGGCCGACACCACGTACGCGAAGGTCGTCCAGCGGGTCGAGAAGAAGACCTTCGCCCAGTCCGAGTCGCACTACTTCAACAAGGCCGGCGAAGAGGTGAAGCGCTTCATCAACAGCGACCTCACCGACTTCAGTGGAGCGAAGCGCTTCAAGAACATCGTCGTCTCTGACCCGCGCACCGGCCACCGCACCGAGCTCGAAGTGAAGGACTTCAAGGTGAACCAGAACCTGAAGGACGACCTGTTCACCGTGCGGCAGCTGCAGTGGGGAAAGTAACCCTCGCCGTTGCACTGCTCGCCCCCGCACTCGCGCTCGCCACGCCCGATTGGGTCGAGAGGCTCAGCCTGTCGGGCACCATCTCGAGCGACATCCGCTTCAACGTCGAGGACTACCGGGGCCCCATCAAGGGCGAGGGCTTCAACTTCGCCGTCAACCGCAACGACCTCACCCTTCACGCCGAGTTCACTCCCGTCGAGCAGGTGATCGCCGTCGTCGACGCCCGCCTTCGCTTCTACGGGCTCAGTGACTTCGACGCGCTGCCCCAGCTGTCGAACCGCGCGCGCATCGACCCCTTCAACGTCGAGCTCGACCAGGCCTACGTCGCCGTTCGCGGAGTTCCCTTCTCGTGGCTCGACTTGAAAATCGGCCGCATGGTGCAGACCTGGGGCTCGGCCGACCTCTTCAACCCGGTCGACAACCTCAACGCGCGCGATTTCTTCGACCCGATGGACTACGCGCGCAAGGTCCCGAACCAGATGATCGAAGTGAGCGTGTACCCGAAGTCCTGGCTCACCATCACCGGCGTCTTCATCCCCACCTTCAAGCCGTCGCAGCTGCCTCCGTCGGCGGTGCTGGGCTTCGCGGTGAATCGCGACAAGGCGGGGTGTCTGCTCGACGCGCCCGCTCCACCGCTGCGCGACCCGAATGATGGGGCGCAGCTGGCCGACACGTTTGGCTCCATCGACCCGTGCTCGCTGAACTTCGCTGACCCGGAGGTGCGAGCGCTCGCTCCGGCCACGACTTTCGCCAACGCGCAGGCCGCGGTGCGCGCGCAGCTCAGCCTCGGTGAGCTCGAGATCGCCGGCAGCTACTACTACGGCCGCTTCACCTTCCCCGTCGCGTACACGGCGATCGCGAACACCGGCCCGTCGTCGACCCAGCCAGGCAAGGTCGACGTCGCCTACATCGCCGAGGTGATCTACCCGCGCATGCAGGTCGCGGGGCTCGACTTCAGCTACAGCGCGCCATGGCTGCTCGACATCGGCATCGTCGGAGAAATCGCCCTCATCTTTCCCGAGCAGGTGAACTTCGGAATGCGCGCCTACCTGGGCAGCGCGAAGATTCTCGAGTTCTCGAGCGTCAACGTCCCCGCCGACCCTTTCATCAAGGCGACCCTCGGCGTCGACTACACGTTCACGAAGTGGCTCTACGTGAACGCGATGTTCGTGCACGGCTTCTTCGACGAGTTCAATGATCTCTACGGCCTTCACAACTACGTCGTCTTCGCCGCCGAGCTGAAGTTCTGGAACGACAACCTCCAGCTGCGGCTGTCGATGTTGCAGGACGTCACCGATGGCTCGAGCGTCGGCAACCCGCAGCTGACGTGGATCGTCGTCCCGGGCGTCGAGGTGCTCGCGGGCCTCTTCCTCTTCGGCGGCCACACGGTCTCGCCAAACCCCATCGACTACGCGGCGCGCTCGAAGTTCGGGCAGCGCGCAGCGGGCCGAAGCCAGGCCTTCGTCAAAGCGAGGTTCACGTGGTGAGGGCGCTGCTGTTTCTGGTGCTGCTCTGCGGCTGCGGCTGGAAGTCCGACGGGCTCGAGCGGCTCGAGATGCTCTACCCGACGAAGCCAGCGGTGGTGCCCGACAGCGGCGAGCCGCAGCAAATCGACCTCGGCACCCCGAGGTGCACAGGCCTCGACGGACGCTGGGCGGTGCGGCTCACGCAGCGCGGCACCATCGACCCGCTGGGCACCAACATGCCGTGGGGAATGACGGTGACCGATTTGTTCCTCGCCGATTCGACAGCGCAGGGCATCGCGCTGCGGTTCTGCGATCAGCAGGTGGCGATCACCAACTCGGGCGGCGCCAGCGATCTCGGCCGGTCGAAGGTTCCCGCGGCGCTGCAGCAGGTGCTCAACGCCACGCCGGTGAACGTGCCGCTGCCAGGCGACGGAACCTTTCGCGCGCAAGACGTGGTGTGGACGTGGGGCCTCAAGGGGCTCACCGACCCGCTGAACGAAGTGCTGCCGGCGAAGGACACCTACGTGGGCGACGCGCGCGTGTGGGATCAAGACGACGATGGTCGGCCCGGCACCACGCTGCAGATTCTCTCGCCGCCCGGCGACCGCGCGATGGTGCGCCGCGCCATCTGGACCTTCGGCGCCGGCAAGCTCACCTTCGACAACCAGTGGCTCACTGGAACGCTGACCGCCGCCATCACCGAGAGCGGCCTGCAGTCCTCGAACTCGCTGCTGCTGACGGTCGCGCCCATCACACCCAAAGCAGACGGCACCGTGTACCAGCTGCGCTGCGTCGGCCCCTCGTACAGCTGCGCGTCGCTTTCCGCCGAGCACGGGCAGGTGTTCAAGAACGCTCCGAAATGAGGTGGCGATTTCCCGCGCTCGCAGTGCTCGCGCTTGGCAGCGGCTTTCTCGCGGGTGGCGTCAACGTCAGCAGCGACCCGACCGCGCACTTTCCACCCAGCGTCGCGCCATGGGTCGAGCTCTCGAAGCGGTTCGACGCGTTCAACACGTTGATGGTGGGGCTCGAGGAACCGGCCGCTCCGCTGCTGGGCCTCGGGCAGGTGAAGCGCATCACCGAAAGGCTCACGGCGCTGAAGGCGAACGGCGTGCTGTCGGTCGCCAGCGTCACCAACGTCGAGTCGATTCGCGAAGGCGAAGATGGCTCGCTGGAAACCGCGCTGCTGGTCGCGAAGCTTCCCGACGACAAGGCGGCGCTCGATGCGCTGGCGGCGAAGATTGCCGACGACCCCCAGGTGTCTGGAGCGCTGATCAGCCGCGACCAGCTGGGCTACCTCGTCATCCTTCGCGCGGATCCGCGGCGTGACGCGGGGGAGCTCGCGAAGGCGATTCGCCAGGTGGTTGAGGAAGAGAAGGGCCCGCTGCGCGCCACCTACTTCGGAGCGCCATTTTTCCAATCGGCCGTCATCCGCGCGCTGCCAGTGTGGCTCGGGCCGTTGCTGCTGGTGCTCCTGTTCGGGACTCTCGCGCTGCTCGCCCGCGACGCAGGCGTGATCGCGTCGACCCTTCTGCTCGCCGGCGTCGCGGTGGTCGTCTGGCTCGCGCTCGTTCGTGTCGGGGGCTTGACGCTCACCCCCGTCTCGCAGCCGCTGGCGCTCGTCGTCTTCGTCCTCGGATGTCTGGCGTACGCACGGGCGCACGAGTCGCGGCTGCCGTTCGAGGTGCTCGCGGCGTTGGCCGTTGGAGCTTTCGCCGCCGGGCAGCCAGTGCTCGCGCTCGGCCTGCTCGCGATCGCTGCGGTGGGGCTTGTCGCTTTCCCGATTCGCGCGCCGGTGGTCGAGCCGTTGGGCAAATGGCTTCTGTTTGTCCCGGTCGTGGTCCTCGCCCTGGGCTTCGTCGCCAGAGGCTCGCGCTTCCACGGCACGCCGCAGACCATCTTCTCGCCCACCGATGACGTCGGCACTGCGCTGGCCTTCTTCGATCGCCACTTCGGCGGGGCCGAGGTGATTCAGGTCTCGTTCCGTGGCGACCTTCGCGACCCGGCGATCGCCGCGCGGCTCTTGCGGCTCACGGATCTGCTCGAGGGCCCGGATGCGTTCGGAGACGTGCGAGCGGTCGCTCCCGTGCTCGGCTTCTTGAGCCACGGCTTCGGCGGCGTGCACCGCATCCCGACCTCGCGCGAGTCGCTGAACAACCTCTGGTTCTTTCTCGAGGGCCGGCCCGACGTGCGCAACCTCGTCTCGGAGGCGCGCGACGAAGCGATGGTCGTGCTCCGCGTGCCGTCGACGATGCCGCGCCCCCTCGAGGCGCTCACCGCGATCATCGACACCGCGGTCGCCGGCTCGCTAGAGCAGGGCAGGGCGTCGACGAAGCTCCGTTTCTCTGCGCTGGCCGAGACCTACGCGCTGCCGACGACGCGCGTCGACGAAGCGTTGAACGCGCCGCTGCCTGATGTTCGCGTCGCCGTGAATGTGGCGCTGAAGAAGTGGCTCAACTCGGGCGACTCGCCGTTTCAGCCGACGGAAGAACAGTGGGCGCAGCTCGAGCCCGTGCTCGATGACCCGGCGAAGCTCGCCGCCATCGCCGCGCAGCTCGACGCCGAGCACGCGGATGAGCTCGTGGCGAGCCTCACCGCGCACCTTCACGACTTGCGGCTCAACCTTCAGGCGATGGCGCTGGTGGATCGCGTCTGGGATCGCGCGGCCCCGGCCGCCGCCCGCATCCGCGCGCAGGGAATCTTCGCCGATGGCCTCGACCCGCACGCGGCCGATGGGTCTTCCGCGGTCATCACAGTCACCGGGCTCCCGGTGGTCGCTAAGCAGATCGCGCACGACCTCATCGCAGGCCTGTGGCGAACGCTGGCGATCCTCCTCGCGGCGGGCGGGGTCGCGACGCTCGTCTTCACCCGCAGCCCGCGCGCGCTGCTCGAGGCCGCGTTGGCGACCGTCGCCACCCTCGCGCTCGGCTTCGGCGTGGACCCATCGTCGCTCGCCATCTTTCTGCTGCCGCCGTTGGCCGCGTTCCTCGTCTCTGGATCCGAGCGGCTGCCGGCCGCCTTCTGTCTGGCTTTCGCGACGGCGGGGGCAGGGCTGCTGCTCGCGGGCGCGTTGCCGATTTCCCGAATGGGCACCGCCCTCGCGGTCGGGCTCGTTGCGATCGCGCTGACGCACGTCGCTATGCGCCGTGCAGCTTCCAGAGCTTCTTCGGCGCCTTGAGCCGCCAGGCGCGCGAGCACCACGGGCCAGCCCTCGTAGTGCGCAGTGATGAAGTAGACCTTCGACGCCTGCTCGATCAGCAGCTGCTGTTCGTCGACGTTCTCGAGCATGAGGGCGACGGTCGCTCCGTCTTCCTTGAGGCGAACGAACATCTTCTTCTGAACCTTGAGAGCAGGGGTGCCGTACGAGGTGTCGATCACCACCCCCGGCAACGCGCAGCCAAGCTTGCTCAGCTGCGCCCAGGTCACGCGATCGTCGGCTCGTTGGGCGGGCGAGGAACCTGCTCGGCAGGCGGGTCGCCAATCGGGGTGCGCGGTGGATCCTTCGGCGACACCGGCTCTCTGATGGGCGGCGGAGGTACGGCCGGGGGCTGGGGCAGCGGCGGCGGGACGGCAGGCGGCGACGGGTGCGGGGCAGGAGCGGGGGCAGGATCTGGTTGTGGCGTCGGCTCAGGCATCGGTCATTTCCTCTTCTTCGGCGCGGGTGACTTCTTCTTCGTGGGTGTCTTCTTCGCGTCGGCCTGGGTGACGCCGATCATCGCGACCAGCTTCTTCGGCGCTTGCGCGCGGTAGCTCTCGTCCATCCACGTCTTGAGCAGCTCGACGGGCACCTCGTCGTTGGGTCCGAACGTCGCGCTCACCCACCCACTCTTGCCCAGGCCGTATTCGGTCGGGGTAGCGAAGGGCAACATCAGCGCCATCGCGCTCGCGCTCGGCAGCTTGAACGAGCAGCGCAGCGGTTCGCCTTCGATGCTCAGGTACCCGAACGTCTTGTCTTTCACCGCGACATCCAGGTGCCCGGGCCACGGGCTCTTGGTGTGGGCGCCGGGGTAACCCAGCCCGTAGGTGCGAAGCGCCTTCACGATGGCATCGGTGGCTTTCTGCGAGCGGGGCATGCCGCCAATGTTACCGCTGGCCAGTGGGAGCATTCGAAGGTGAATTTGAACGTTCGAGCTGGCGTTGTAAGGAGCAGAGCCCATGACCCACCGAATCCGCATGGTTGCAGCCGCCGTCGTCCTCGTTGGCGCAGCCGCGTTCGCAGATGAACAGAAGTGGGAGACGCTCCAGTCCTCACCCATCATCGTGAAGACCCGCGATCGCGCAACGGGCGGCGTGAAGGAGGTCTGGGCCGAGGGCGACATCACCGGCGACGTCGGCGACATCCAGGACGTCCTCTCGGACACGACCCGTTTCACCAAATACATGCCGTACATGACCGAGGCCCGCGAGCTGCCGCCGCGCGACGCCGACGGGGCGATGTACATCTACCTGCGCCTCGACATGCCGGTGCTCTCGCCCCGCGACTTCATTCACAAGGTCTACATCGACAAGGACTCTCGCCAGCCGTGGGCGAAGGGCGTCTATGCGAGCCACTGGCACGCGATGCCGTCGAAGGTTCCCCAGGTCGACGGCGTCGTCCGCCTCATCATTTCCGAAGGCTCGTGGGTGGTCACGCCCCTGCCCAACGGCAAGGCCCACCTCGTCTACAAGTTCAGCGCGGACCCGGGCGGCAGCATTCCGTCGATCTTCCGCAACTCGAACAACGTGAAGGGCCCGGTCGAGACCTTTGCTTCCGTCGAGAAGGAAGCCGCGATGCGGGCCGCGAAGCGCAAGGCCTCGCCTCGCGACGCGGGCTGATTACTTCCGGGCTTCCATCGGCTCGATGCTCTGCGCTTCGGCGAAGCTGATCATCTGCGTCCCGCCGCCTGTCGAGATCAGCACCCCCTGGCTGGTCTCGGTCACCACCTCGCCAATCCAGCTCACGCCCGACTTCAGCTTCGCGCGCACCAGCGTGCCCTTCTTGAAGCCAGTCGTCGCGGTCGACCCTGGGGCCGGGGCTTGCGCAGAGATCGCGACGGGCGGAGCAGACAACGGCGCCGCCACGGTTCCTGGCACTCCCACCGACGCGTGGCCGTCGTCCGGCGCCAGCGTGTGCTCGGCCAGCTCGCGCCCCGCGTACTCGCGCAGCTTCTCGTTGCCCGCGGCCAGCATCTCGCGGCGCTCGTCACGGTCGTCCGCGGTCTCGGCCTTCGCCCGCTGCGCGTCGACCTCGTACCGCGAGGTGCCCTCGATGTACTCGGCCTTGAAGGGAAACAGGTCAGTGCCGCGGTGCGACGCGCGGAAGTTGAAGCGCGCGCGCATCAGCCCCATCGCGGGGTTCACCTCGACGAAGTAGACGAGCCCCGGAGCGAGGTCCGCCACCAGCACGTCGGCCGCCTCAGACCAGACGACGAACTTCTGCTTGCCTGGGGGACGCAGCACCGAGAAGTGGCCGCCGGCGATCGCGGTGCCGAGGAAGTTTTCCTGGTCGTCCATCACGTGCGCGCGCACCGCCCACCCGAAGGCCGAGCTGCGCACGAAGACCACCAGGGCGCGATCGGCCGGCGCCTGCAGCGGCTGCTTCGCGTCGACCTCGCGCATGTATTTCGGCACCGAGGCACAGCCAGAAGCCAACAACACCAATAGGGCGAGAGTGCGCATGGTCAGAAGAACAACGTGTAGGAGATGCGGCCGAACGGATCCACGCCGGAGCTCGAGGTAATGAAGATGGCGCCCAGGTCGAGCGAGAGCTCGTGCGTAATCGACTTGCCGAACTTCAGCCGCACCGGCGACGCGAAGGCACCGATCGCCAGGCCGAAGCCGCGGCGCGAGACGTCGCCTGCTCCCGCCGCGAGGGCCACGCCCAGGCCGTAGACCCCGAGCCAGATGATCGGCGTCACGATCGCCAGGCCCAGGTTCGTCGAGTACGGGCCATTCTGCGTGTGCGTGTAGTTGGCGAGCACCCGCAGGTTGAACCACTCGGTGAAGTTGAATGAGACGACGAACTCAGCGCCCAGGCCCCAGGCGACGCCGTAATAGGCGGGCGCCGCTCCACCGCTGACGCCGACGCCGAACCGCACCTTTCTTTCTTCCGGGGCATTCGCCTCGCGCTTCGGGGCTGGCGGGGGCTCGTCGTCCGTGAGCGGTGGAGGCGGAGGAGGGGGCACGGGCTCGGCAGAAGCCGCGAATGGCACCAGCTCGGTCGTGCTGCCGTTGGAAATCAACAGGCCCTGCGAGGTCTCTGACACCACCTCGCCGATCACCGTCGTGCCGTTCTGCAGCGTGATGCGCACGGTCGACGCCTTGCGCACCGCCGCCTGTGCCGCGTTCATCAGCGCGAGGCCCAGCAGCAGGGCGGCCACGCATCCCAGAAGTCGAACCGAAGTTCTCACGCGCGAAGAATTATCGCGGGCTGTGAGGCGCTTCCATGGTCAACCCTTGCCGCGCCTTCAGTGGTGCGAGCCGCGCTTGATTCGCAGCGAATGACCATGAATTGAGCCGAAGTTGTTCGAGAGTCGTCAGATTGCGCAAGGTCAGAAGAGCACCGTGTAGGAGATGCGGCCGAACGGGTCGACGCCGCGGGAGCTCGAGGTGATGAAGACGGCGCCCAGGTCGAGCGAGAACTCGTGAGCAATCGACTTGCCGAACTTGAGACGCACCGGCGAGGCGAAGGCGCCGACCGCCGCTCCCAACCTGCCATACGTTACGTTGCCTGCTCCCACTGCGACCGCCACACCCAGCCCGTAGACTCCGAACCAGATGATGGGCATCGCGATCGCCAGGCCCAGGTTCGTCGAGTACGGCCCGTTCTGCGTATGCGTGTAGTTGGCGAGCACTCGCAGGTTGAACCACTCGGTGAAGTTGAAAGAGACGACGAACTCGGCACCCACCAGCCAGCCAACGCCGTAATAGCCGTCCGCTGCTCCACCGTTGACGCCCACGCCGAACCGCAGCTTTCTTTCTTCCGAAATATTCGCCGCGCGCTTCGGGGCCGGCAGGGGCTCGTCGGCCGTGAGCGGGGGAGGTGGAGGTGGAGGTGGAGGTGGAGGCTCGGCAGAAGCCGGGGTGAGATCGTCCACCGTCTTCACGTTCGCGAATGGCACCAACTCGGTCTTGCTGCCGTTGGAAATCAACAGGCCCAGCGAGGTCTCTGACACCACCTCGCCGAGCACCGTCGTCCCATTTTGCAGCGTGATGCGCACCATCGACCCCTTGCGCACCGCCGCCTGTGCCCCGTTCATCAGCGCGAGGCACAGCAGCAGCGCGGCCACGCATTCCAGGGATCGAATCGAAGCTCGCATTGCGCGAGGGACTATCGCGGGCCGCAAGGCGACTCAATCGTCATGCGTTGCGCGCCTTCAGTGGTGCGAGCCGCGCTTGTAGCCGCGGGCGATCGGGTGCAACTCTTTGCGGCCTTCGACGAAGACCGCGATCCACTCGGCCATGCGCTGGCCCAGCCGCTGGCACGAGGCGATCTCGTTGTCGGTGCGAGGCTCGCCGGCCAGCACCGCGCCGTAGTGCACCGTGTGCTTCTTGCCGACGTAGTCCGTCACGCCGAACACCACGAGCCCGTGGTTCATCAGCACGATCAACATCTCGAGGCACGCGAGCTCGGCGCCTCCGCCCCAGCCGCCAGACGACGAGAACGCGCAGCCCAGTTTTCCATCGAGCGACTGCCAGACGTCGTCGGGCAGCGCGTCCCACCACTTCTTCATCTGCCACGGCACCGAGCCAAGGTTCGTCGGAGACCCCAGCGCGATGCCATCGCACCACTGAAGGTCTTCCTTCGTCGCCTCGTCGATCGACTTCGTCCGCACCTCGGTGCCCGGGATTTCGTTGGCGCCGGCGGCGACGTGGTCGGCCATCTTCCGGGTGTTCCCGGTGTTCGAATGAAAGAGGACGAGAACCTTTCCCATCGCTTTCAGGTCCGCGACGAGCGCTGCAACGTCTTGAACGCGTCGACGATTGCCTGCAGCTGCGGCTCATCGCTGAGCAGCATCGAGTGGTGAAAGACGATCGAGTTCAGGTAGCCCGCTTCCGACACCGGCAGCTTCAAGTCAGCCACCTTCAGCGAGGCGCGGTACGCCGGCTCGAGCGCGTGCATCTTCGGGTGCGGCGCGTACAGCGGGTTGTTCGACAGCGGCTTGTAGGCGCCGTGCAGCAGGAAGTCGCCCATGCCCAGCAGCTCGCGCAGCTTCGGCAGCATCGGAATCGCTTCCTGGCCGAACTTCTCTTTGTTCACCCGAATCACGTAGCCGTAATACGTCTGGCGGTTGATCTGCGGCAGCCGCTTCATCGGCAGCAGCCCTTCGATTTCCTGAAGCTTCGCGTCCAGCCACCGCGCGTTCTGCTCGCGCTTGCGGTTCTGGTCGTCGAGCCGCGGCAGCTGGTCCAACAGAATCGCCGCCTGGAACTCAGAGAGGCAGCGGTTGGTGCCGTACCGCGCGGTCGAGAGCTCGGCCAGCTGCAGGTTGCCCGGCTTCACCGACTGGTAGTCGAGCCGCTTCCGCGCATTCCACGCCGACAGCTCGAGCCTTTCCTTGAACGTGTCGTCGTTCGTCACCGCCGCGCCGCCTTCGCCCGACGTCAACACCTTGCCCTGCTGCATCGAGAAGATGCCGATGTCGCCCATCGTGCCGGCGTTCTTGCCTCGCCACTGCGAGCCGTGGCTGTGCGCCGAGTCTTCCACCACGTACAGGTCGTGCTTCTCGGCCAGCGCGAGAATCGCGTCCATGTCGACCATGCAGCCGTACAGGTGCACCGGCAGAATCGCGCGCGTCTTCGGGGTAATCGCCGCCGCCGCCTTCTCGGCCGACAGGCAGAACGTGTCGGGGTCGACGTCCACCACCACCGGCGTCGCGTTCACCGACAGCACCGCCAGCACCGGAGCGACCCACGTCATCCCCGGCACAATCACCTCGTCGCCGTAGCCCAGGTCCAGCGCCTCGAGCGCCGAGACCAGCGCCGACGAGCCGTGGTCCATGGTCACGCAGTGCTTCACGTTGTTCCACTTCGCGAACTCGGCCGCGAACTTCTGTTCCTGCGACGGCTCGCCCACCGAGGCTCCGCTGATCGCCCAGCGTCCGCTCTCCAGCACCGCGCGTACGCGCGCCCACGTGTTCTCGTCTGCCACCGGCCATCGCGGCCACGTCAGTTTGGTGTTCATTCGGTTTTGTCTCGTGTCTCGTTAGCGGCCCAGGCTCTTCAGGTATTCGCGGTTTCTTCCCGCGCTCGCTTTCGGGTTCCCGGCCCCTGGCAAAATGTCCTGCTCCACCACCACCCAGCCTCGGTACGCCCGCTCGTCGAGCTCGGCGATCATCGCCTTGAAGTCGACCACGCCCTTGCCGAGCTCGCAGAACAGCTCGTTGCTCACCGCGTCGTCGTACGAACGATCGCCGGCAATCAGGCTTGGCTGGCAGTCCTTGAAGTGCACGTGCCAGACGCGATCGCCGTAGCGCTTCAGCGCTTCCACCGGGTCGCCTGGCTTCGCGCCGCCGCCCACGGTGTAGTGGCCTGTGTCGAGGCAGAGGCCCAACAGCTTCGGGTCCGTGCGATCCATCAACGCTTTCACCTCATCTGGCGTCTCCACGAACGCCGCGCAGTGGTGGTGGAAGACCGTGCGCAGGCCGGTGTGCTCGCGCACGGCAGCGGCGATGCGGTTGGCTCCCTTCGCGAAGATGTCCCACTGCGCCGGGGTCAGCCCGTCTTCCGCAGTGATGCGGCCCGCGTGCTGCGAGCGCGCTTTGTTCCCGCCGATGGTGTCCGAGAGGACGACGGGAGGAGGAGGCGCGTCCGGCTGCAAGCGGTGCACTGCGGCAAGCAGCGCCGCGGTGCGAATCGCCGTCTCTTCACCTGACGCGTGTTCCTTCTCGTCGCTCAGCGAGCACTGAACGAAGGCGCCGACCATCGCCAGCTTCCGCGCCTTCAGCTCGGCGTCGAGTTTGTTCGCGTCGGTGGGCATGAAGCCCCACGCGCCGAGCTCGGTGCCGACGTAGCCCGTCTGATGAATCTCATCGAGCAGCGCGTCGAAACCCATCTGGTGGGTCGGGTCGAAGTCGAGAATTCCCCACGAGCAGGGGGCGTTGGCGATTCGGTACGAAGGGGTCGTCATCGGAAGGTTCGCGCTGCTTGAAGGAGTGGAGTGCGCGGGTGCTAGCACAGCTGTTTGCGAATCCTGAGCCTCCCGCCAACCACAATTTTTTCTTGTCGTTCCAGTGAGCAGGGCTTGGGGGGAACGCAGGCATCTGCGCAGCGGGTTGCGCAGGCAACTGCGCAATCGTGATCGGGTGGCACCGAAGTTTGCGGGGGTTGAAAGTGGCCTGGCACATGCCTTTGCGTCCCTCGTGGCGCACCTCAAATTACAGCTCGAAGGCACTGGCGATTTCACTGGGGCAGGCCCCATTGACTCGCAGTCGTTGCCTGACTTAGGGGGCGCCCGGTGAGAACGATGAAGCGACCGATAATTGCTCCCGCGGACTTCGCGACAGGCACGGCCCTCTGGGCTGCCGCCAAGCTTCGCGTGCTCCAGTGGAACCGGATCGCGGCGTCGCCTCGCCGCCTGCAGCGCGTCCAGGAAGAGATGTTGATGCAGCACGTCCGCGCGGGTGCGCAGACCGAGTTCGGCCGCCAGCACCGCTTCGACAGCATCAGCAGCTACGCCGACTACGCCGAGCGCGTGCCCCTTCGCATCTACGGCGACTACGAGCCCTACCTCGAACGGATGCGCAAGGGCGAGCGCAACATCCTCTACCCGGGCTTCATCGAGAACTACGGGCACAGCTCGGGCAGCTCGAACACCAGCGCCGCGCACAAGTACCTGCCGATTTCCCCCGAGCAGATTCGCTGGCAGCAGCGCGCGGGCTTCGACATCGTCGCCCGCTACCTCGACCTCACGGGCGACAAGCGGCTCACCGGCGGCTACATGCTGGGCCTGCTTCCGCCCGCGCTGATTCGCAAAGACGGCCCGGTGGGCATCACCTCGAACCCCGGCCTGATGCAGCTGAACATGCCGGCCGTGGCGAAGACGATGCAGCTGCCGCAACCGCCGGTTCGCGACATCGAGATCTACGACCAGAAGCTCTCGGCGATGGCCGAGGCGTACCTCGACTACGACGTGCGCGGCATCACCGGCACGACCTGCTGGTTCTCGATCTTCTTCGACAAGCTCATCGCCACCGCCCGCGCGCGCGGCCGCAACGTGTCGACGGTCGCTGAGATCTGGCCGAACCTGTCTGCGCTGTTCGGCGGCGGCGTTCACGCCGGCCCGTACCGCCAGATCATCAACGAGCGCATGGGGCGCCAGATCACGCTGATCGACAACTACAACGCCACCGAAGGCGGCTTGTTTGCCGCGACGGATCGCACCGACGACCACGGGATGCTGATGATCCCCGACCGCGGCGTCTTCTTCGAGTTCGTGCTCCGCGCGGACCACGGCAAGGCTGACGCGAAGCGCGTGCCTTTGTGGAAGGTCGAGCCCGGCGTCGACTACTCGATGGCCGTCACGACGTCGTCGGGCCTGTACAGCTACTACATGGGCGACGTGATTCGCTTCAACTCGGTGTTCCCACACCGCATGGAGTTCGCCGGCCGCACCGGTGGCGTCCTCTCGGTCACCCAGGAGCTCACCTCGTTCATCGAGCTCGAGCGCGCCGTCGGCGAAGCCACCCGCGTCAACCCCTGCTCCCTCGTCGACTTCACTGCTTCTTCTGAGGTCGGAATCGACGGTACCGCCAAGGGCCGTTACCTCTTCTTCGTCGAGTTCGATCGCGCGCCTGCCGACCTGCAGTCCTTCACCACTTCGGTCGACAAAGAGCTCTGCCTTCAGAACCGCGTCTACCGCGAGCACCGCGCGAAAGACGTCGCGATCCTTTCCCCAATCGTTTTTCCGCTGCCGAAGGGTTCGACGGGGAAGTTCATGCGCGAGATGGGCATGAACAGCGTCCAGAACAAATTTCCACGCATCATTGATCAGGGTCGTCGAGAACTCCTGCAGGCAATGGTCCTGCGAGACCAGTAGTTTTTTCTTCAGAGGGAACACACGTGAACGAATCTCTTGGCGTTGTTTTTGTCGGTTTGAACGGTGCAGTGACCAGCACGATCGTCGCGGGCGTTGCCCTGATGAAGAAGGGCCTGTCGCCGCGCAATGGCATGCTCACTGACGGACCTCTGGCGAAGATGCTGGACGTCGTCCCGCTCGAGAAGCTGGTCTTCGGCGGTTGGGACCTTCGTGCCGACTCGGTCTACGACGCGGCCCTGAGCCACGGCGTGGTCCCGAAGCACATGCTCGACCAGGTCAAGGACGAGCTCGTCGCGTGCAAGCCGTGGCCGGGCGTCGTCTCGTCGAAGTTCCTGCACAGCCTCGCCGGGAAGCACCTGGTCGGCGCTGACACCTTCCGCGACGAGATCAAGATCCTCTCGGACAACATCGCCGCGTTCAAGAAGCAGCACAACCTCGACCGCGTCGTGATGGTCAACCTCGCGTCGACCGAGAAGTTCACCGAGCTCAGCGACATCCACCTGACGGTGCCGGCCTTCGAAGCCGCGCTGAACGCGTCGGATGCGCGCATCTCGCCGGCGATGAAGTACCTGTACGTGGCGTGCAAGATGAACTGCGCCCACGTCAACTTCACCCCCAGCCTCAGCAAGATCCCCGCGCTCGAGAAGCTCTCTGAGACCGCTGGCATTCCGATCTGCGGCGAAGACGGGAAGACGGGTCAGACGATGATGAAGACGGTTCTCGCGCCGGCGTTCGCCATTCGCGAGTTCAAGGTCGAAGGCTGGTACTCGACCAACATCCTCGGCAACAACGACGGCCTCGTGCTCAACGATCCCGAGTCGAACAAGACCAAGGTCCAGAGCAAGATCGGCGTGATCGACGACATCCTCGGGTACAAGGTGCCGAACCACCAGGTTCACATTCACTACTACCCGCCCCGCGGCGACGCGAAGGAAGCGTGGGACAACATCGACATCGAGGGCTTCCTCGGTGAGCGCATGCAGATCAAGCTGAACTTCCTCTGCAAGGACTCGATTCTTGCCGCCCCGCTGGTCATCGACCTGTTCCGCCTGATGGACGTCGCCCACCGCAACGGTGACAAGGGCATCCAGCGCCAGATGTCGCTGTTCTTCAAGTCGCCGTACGCGACCGAAGGCGAGCGCCCGATGCACGACCTGTTCAAGCAGTACGCGATGCTCGAGAAGTGGGCCAAGTCGGTCACCTCCCAGGTCGCGAAGACTGCCCCCGTTGCTGCTGTCGCCGCGAAGGTTGCGGGCGGTCGCGCTGCGGCGAGCTAGTCTTAAGGCGGGTTTGAAGTGCTGAAGAAGCTCTCGGCTTTCGCGCGCTCCAGAGTGGGGCGCGTGCTTGCGGCTGCCGCGGGCTTCGGTTGTCTGGCCTTTCTGATCCAACACTCGGATCCGCAGGCCGTCTGGGCAGCGGTGCTTCATGCGCCGCTGATGTTTCCGATCGTCGTCCTGCTGCAGGCGCTGGTGGTGGGCTTCGAGTCCTACGCCGTGCTGCTGCTGTACGGCGACGCCCGGCGGGTCATCCCGATGCGCGAAGTCTGGCGCTCGAGCATGTTCAGCTTCGCGGTCGTCGTCATCTTTCCCTTCGGTCGTGCAGTGGGTGAAGCCGCGCGCGCGGCGATGCTCTCGCGCTACGTCGGGTCTGCGCGTGCAGCCGCTGCTGCGGCGCAGATTCAGGCGGTCACCCTCATCGGCAACGCGCTGATCTCGATTCCCTGCGCCATTGCCGCGTACCTGATGGTCGGCGTCACCTGGCTCTTCTGGGCGGTGCTGGGCCACTTCGTCGTCAGCGCCGCGCTCGCCATCGGCGTCATCGTCGCTGGCCGCCACTCGGGCGTCGTCGCGAAGCTCGGCAAATTCTTCCCCGGCGGCGCCGAGTGGGGCTCGAAGGTCGACGCGCACCTGAAGCAAAAGCAGGAACCGCTGACCGTGCCCGTCTTGCTGCTCGTGCTCAGCCGCTGCGTCGACACGCTGCAGCGCATGGTGCTGCTCGTCGCCGTCGGAGGCACCTTCAGCCTCTTGAAAGGCCTCACCTCGGAAGGCATCAGCCTCGTCGCGTCTTCGGCCGGCGACGCGATTCCCGGCCAGGTCGGCGTCATCGAAATGGGCTACTCGTTGACGGCCGAAGTGCTTCACCTCGAGCGCGGCAACGCGGTTGCGATGGGCCTGCTCTTCCACTTCGCCGTGCTCGTCTGGGTCGGCCTTGGCTTCCTCGCGGCCCTCGTGCTGACTCCCGCGAAGGAAACGCCCCCGCAGTCGCTGCCCGAATCGCAGGCCTGATCTTCCGCCTCGCCCTTCGGCGCCCGAATGGGTAATGCCTGCGCCGCGTGAGTCCCCTCGTTCGCCTGCTGCGCTGGGTCGATGCCCAGCCCAAGCTCGCCGCCCTGATGCTGGCGGCTGTCTGCGCGTACCCGCTGGTGCTCACGTTTCAGTTCTTCTCTGACGTTCGCGCAGGCTTCACCGAGCTGCTGCCCCCCGAGGCGCCCGCCGTTGTCGCGATCGAGGCCATCTCAAAGCGCCTCGGCTCGCAGAGCCGCCTGATCGTCATCGTCGAGTCGCCCGATGCAGACGCCAACCGACGCTTCATTCGCGAGCTGGGGACCAGGCTCGATGCGAAGAAGCTGCCCGAGGTGAAGCAGATTCAGATCGGCTGCCATGAGGAGTGCGAGTGGGCGCGCCAGCACATCGCGCTCATCATGCCGGCCGACAAGTTCGACGAGGCGGTGGCGATGGCCGAGAAGGCGATCGACCGCGCCAAGCTCGAGGCCAACCCGCTGTTCGTGGATCTCGAAGACGAAGAGGCCGCGCAGCCGAAGCCAGACGAGCTGGAAGAAAGGCTCGACCGCGAGCTTCGCGCCAACGACCGGTTCCCCACCGGCTTCTTCGAGACGCCTGGCGGCAAGCGCGTGGTGATGTTGGTGCAGCTCGCCGGCAAGGAAACCGAGCTCGACCCCACGCTGCGCCTGGTCGCCGCGGTGCAGAAAGAGGTCGACGCGATGAAGCCGTCGTATCCGAAAGACCAGGTGGTCGCCTTCAACGGCGAGCTCGCCAACATCATCGAGGAGCACGACGCGATCGTCGCCGACATCGCGCTCTCGTCGCTGGTCGTCTTCCTGCTCGTCGGCGGCGTCATTCTTCTCTACTTCCGGTCGGTGCGCGGGCTGTTGACCGTGCTCTTCGCCCTCGTGCCCGGCCTCATCGTCACCTTCGCCATCGGCCGGCTGACGGTGCACCACCTCAACTCGAACACCGCCTTCCTCGGCTCGATCATCGCGGGCAACGGCATCAACTTCCCGCTGCTGGTGCTCGCGTACTTCCGGGGGCGGCCCGTCGACGAGTCGCGCGCCGACGCGGTGCTCTTCGCATCGAAGCAGGCCTTCTTCGGCACGCTCGCCGCTGCGCTCGCCGCGTCGGCGGCCTACGGCGGGCTCGCCATCTCGAACTTCCGCGGCTTCTCGCAGTTCGGGTGGATTGGCGGCCTGGGCATGATCACCACCTGGGCCTTCACGATGATCGCGATGCCCATCGCGATCGCGCTGTTCAACCCGCCCCGCACCACGCGCACCACCAGCACCCAGGGGCTCGTGCTTCGCTTCTTCGCCCACCGGCGCGCGCCGGGCCTCGTCGCGGGTGCCATCGTCGCCCTCGCCCTCGTCGGAGCGACCTTCGGCGTCCGCTACGCCCTGAAGCACGGCGTCTACGAAACCGACCTTCAGGCCCTGCGCAACCGCGACTCGCTGGCGCACGGCAGCGCCTCGTGGGACGCGAAGCTCGCCGAGGTGATGGGCATCTGGCTCAGCCCCGTCGCCGCGCTCGTCGACGAACCTTCCCAGCGAGAGCCCCTGGCCGCCGACCTGCGCCGCCGCTTCGTCGATACCCCCGAGAAGCTGGCCGAGCGGGTCGAGACAATCGAGCAGTGGGTGAAGCCAAAGGCAGAGCAGGAAAGGCGGATCGCGAAGCTCGAGAAGATTTCTCGCCTCGTCTCGTCGGTGCCGCGCAACAAGATTCCCGAGAAGGTGCGCCCGTGGCTCGACCGTTTGTTCTCGGAAGCGTCGCTGACCCCGATGACGCCCGACCAGCTGCCCGGTGTGCTCAAGGCGAGCTTGAGCGAAGTCGACGGCCGCACCGACCGGGTGGTGCTCGTCTACCCGTCTTTGAAAATCGACTACAACGACTCGCGCAACGTCCTTCACTTCGTCGACGAGCTCGCGAAGGTCGAACGCCCGCCTGGTGCTGTCATCGGCGGTGGCTTCCTCTTCATGGCCGAGATCATCCGCCTCGTGCACGACGAGGGTCCGAGGATCATCTTCACGGTCGCGCTGCTGGTCGCGCTCGTGTTGGCGCCGCTGCTGATCACAAAGCCGCTGCGCATTCTTCTCGTCGTCGGCACCGTCGGCATCGTCGCCGTGCTCGCCCAGGCGAACCTGCTCGCGGTGGGTGTGCAGCTGAACATGCTCGACTTCGCCGCCTTGCCCATCACCATCGGCATCGGCTCGGACTACGTCGTCAATCTGCTCGGAGCGATGGACGCGCTCAAGACCGACGCCCGCCGCGCGTGCGCGAAGATGGGCGGAGCAATCTTCCTCTGCTCGCTCACCACCACCATCGGCTACGCCTCGCTGCTGATGGCGCAGTCAGGGGCCCTGCGCAGCTTCGGTTGGGCCGCCATCTGCGGTGAGGTGATGGCTGTCGCCGCCGTGTTGCTGGTGTTGCCCGTGCTGATGGCGCCGCGCATCGTCGCGCCCGCGAAGCCTTAGTTCAGCGGAGGCCGCGCATCTTCAGGGCGCAGGCGCGTGACATGCGACGCGCGAACTTCGGCGCCGGCGGCGGGCATCGCCTTGCTCCACATGAAATAGAACTGCGTCGGGGCGAGCCCGGGCAGGGCGCTGATCTTCCGGTAGAGGTCATTGTCCTTCAGCAGCTTCTCGACGCCCTTCACCATCAGCAGCTTCTCGATTGGCAGCATCGTCTTGTGCGCCAGCGACCGGGTCAGCTTCGCGAGCCACCTGGGCGGGGTGAAGTTGATCAACAACGGCGTCGGCGGCGCCTCGAACACCTCGACCAGCTCGAGCCCGTTCTCTTTGATCATCGGCTCGAAGTCGTCGCGCTTGGTCGCGTGCGAGCTTTCTTGAAAGATGATCGACGCGTGCGGGTTCATGAACTTCTTCACGTCGCGGTAGAAGCGCTTGTGGATGATCCAACCCGGGTCGACCAGGCGAATCGCTTCGCGGTAGCTCTCTTCCGTGCCGTCCCAGTGCGGCGGGTTGCTCACCACCAGGTCCCACTTCTCGGTGGCCGGAATGTCGTCCAGGCAATCTGACTGGTAGACCTTCACCCGGGCTTCGAGGTGGTTCTCACGAATCGTCGCCTCGACCGCCTTCACTGCCGCCGGGTTCACGTCTGCCAGCGTCAGGCGATCGCACAGGCCATTGGCCAGCAACGAGAAGCCGATGAAGCCGGGGCCCGCGCAGTACTCGAACACGTGGCCGACCCGGCCGACCCTTTCGCGAATCACGCCCAGGTACTGCTGGCCAAAAGTCATCCCGCCGCCGTCCAGCTCGGGCAGGTAGCTCACCGAAATCTCGTTGTACTTCACCTTGTAATACATGCGTGGAGGCTCCCCATTGGCGGCAAGGCGGGGGGACGTATTCGAGGAGCCACGGCGGGGTCAACCCGGGCCCTTCGTGTATTTGAAGAAGGAAGGTCACCGCCCCTTGACCGTGCGCCGCTTTTGGGGTTTTCCCGCCGCCCCTATGAAGGTACTTGGATACAACGGCGGTCTCGACGGCTACCCCTCGAAGTTCGACACTGGCCACGACGCAGCAGCCGCGATCGTCGTTGATGGACGCGTGGTCGCTGCCTGCGAAGAAGAGAGGTTCTCGCGCGAGAAGCACAGCGCCAAGTTCCCCCGCTCGGCGATCGAGTTCTGCCTCAAAGAGGCGGGGCTGAAGGACGTCAGCGAGCTCGACCTCGTCACCTACTACTTCTCGTACCCGCAGATGTTTCACGCCGGGAAGTACCGCGACAACAGCTCGGCGATGAACCTGCTCGCGCGCCCCGCGGTGTGGATCCCCAACACGGCGATGAAGCTCTACAACCGGTTCGCGGGCTACGACAACGACCGCAGCCGCCGCGCCTTCGAGCGCAACATGGGCATGCGCCTGCGCGACGACCGCTACAAGGCCGTCAACCACCACATGTGCCACGTCGCGAGCACGTTCTACGACTCGCCCTTCGAGCGCGCCCTGTGCGTCACCCTCGACGCGGAAGGCGAGAGCGTCTCGGGGATGATGGCGGTCGGCAACAACACCGACATCAAGATTTTGCGCCAGACGTACGCGCCGAACAGCCTGGGCTACCTGTACGCGTTCACCACCCTGTTCCTCGGCTTCGACAAGCACGATGAATACAAGGTGATGGGCCTTGCGCCGTACGGCAACCCGGCGCCGTACCGTGAGTACTTCCGCAGCATCATTCACAAGCAGCCCGACGGCAGCTTCTCGGTGAACCCGGGCCTGATCACCTACCTGATGGCGCGCGACGGCCTGCTGGGCCGCGACAACCAGTCGATGTACCCGCCCAGCATGGTGCGGGGCCTCGGGCCGGCCCGAAGGAAGGACGAGCCGGTGACCCAGCGTCACATGGACATCGCCGCGGCGCTGCAGGAAGCGCTGGAAGACACCGTGTTGCACCTGCTGACCCAGCTGCGCCGCGAGACGGGCGAGAAGTACCTGTGTATGGCGGGCGGCGTGTCGCTGAACTGCAGCATGAACGGGAAGATCGCGCGCAGCGGCCTCTTCGAGCAGATCTGGATCCACCCTGCGGCCCACGACTCGGGCACGTCAGTCGGAGCCGCGCTCTACGGGTACCACAACCTCTTGAAGCAGCCCCGCACAGTGAACAAGAAGCCGCAGGTCTACCTGGGGCCGGGCCACCCCGACACCGCGGTCGAAAGCGCGCTGGTCGAGTTCGACGCCAAGATCACCCACAGCAAGCCTTCGGATCTCTACGAAGAGGTCTCGAAGGCGATGGCCGAAGGCAAAGTCATCGGCTGGTACCAGGGGCGGATGGAGTGGGGCCCGCGCGCGCTCGGGAACCGCAGCATCCTCGCTGACGCCCGCCGCGACGACATGAAGGACGTCGTCAACCACGCGGTGAAGCTGCGGGAAGGGTTTAGGCCTTTCGCTCCGGCGTGCCTCGCGGAAGAGGCCGACAAGTGGTTCGACATGACGGGGCTTCCCGACAGCCCTTACATGCTGTTCGTGATGCAGGTGAAGGAAGACAAGAAGGGGAAGATTCCCGCCGTCACCCACGTCGACGGCTCGGCCCGCGTCCAGACCGTCACCGCCGAGCAGAACCCGAAGTTCCACAAGCTGCTGACCGCCTTTTACAAGCGCACGGGCGTGCCGGTGTTCATGAACACCAGCTTCAACGTGAAGGGTGAGCCGATCGTCAACACACCGGCCGACGCCATTCGCTGCTTCCTCAACACGCAGATCGACATGCTCGTGCTCAACGACATCGTGATCGTGAAGCGCCCCGAGGTTGCTGAAGCCCTCGCCGCCTCACGCGCCGCAGAGAAGGTCCACACGGGCCGCGTCATCGACGGTCAGATCTCGATGTAGAGGTCCCTGGCCTCCGGGATGAAGGCGAGTGCGGTCAGCCCTTCGAAGGCAGCGGCAGGTCGGCGATCTTCTGCGCGGCGAGCCGGGCGACCGCCATGATGGTGTGCTGGGGGTTGATGCCCAGGTTGGTCGGGAAGAGGCTGCTGTCGAGGACGTAGAGCCCGCGCACCCCGTGCACCTGGAAGTCGAGGCCGACCACGCTGTCCTTCGGATCCGGACCCATGCGCGCCGAGCCGAACAGGTGCGACGCCATCAAGCCGTAGTCCTTTGGATCCAGCGACGTGTTGTCCCAGAAGCGCAGGTCGTCGGCCGACTTCATCGTCGGCATGCCCTGCACCGACGGCCAGATTTCCTTCGCGCCGGACGCGAACATCATCTCGCTCAACACCTTCAGGCCGCGGCGGATGCGCGCCATGTCCGTCGGGGTCGGGCTGAAGCCGATGACATCGCGGCCCATCACGTTGTGAATCTTGCCGTGCGCCTCGGCGCGAACCACCACGCCCCAGTTCAGCGCGTGCTTGTAGTCGAGCAGGTTGCCCATCAGCTCACTGCCCACGCCCGGCAACCGCACCGCCAGCAGCTCGGGCGGCAGCGACACGACCTCGGTCTTGAACCGTTCGGTCTCGCCGAAGTGGACGCTGTTGAAGCCCTGCGTCGCGCCCTGGTCCATGTTCACCACGCGGTGGTAGCCCGCGGTGAGGCTCGACACGACGTGCACCTGGAAGTGCTCGCCCACCGCTTTGAGTTTCACGCCACTGCGCGCCAGAAGGCCCGGCGTCTGCACCGCGCTGGCCGCGACGATGACGCCGCGCTTCGCCACCACGTGCAGCTGCGGCTTGCCCGGCGACAACAGCTGCACCTGCACCGCCGTCGCCCGGCCGTACTTCGACTCGACCTTCAGCGCCTTCGCCGACGTGTACATCCGCGCGCCCTTGTGCAGCGACTGGGGGATGTAGGTGACGTTCATCGACATCTTCTTGCCGGTGCGGCAGCCGGTGATGCAGCTCGCGCTCGCCTCGCAGCCGCCGTCGTACCGCTGGATGCGGTCGGCGCGGATGCCGAGCTTCATCGCCGCTTCCTGGAACAGCTGGTTCTGAACGCCAAGCACCGCGTCGTCCACCGGCTTCACCGACAGCGACTCTTCGAGCTCGACGTAGTGCTCTTCGAGGTTCTCGTTCGTGATCACGCTGTCGAGGCCGAAGTCGGTCGTCCACGCGTCGATGATCTTCTCGGGCGCGCGCCAGGCGATCGCCGAGTTGATCGTCGTGCTGCCACCGACGCAGCGGCCCTGAATGACCGGGAACATCGCCTTGCCCACCGTCATGCTGCCACCCATGTCGCGGAACATGGTCTTCAGCGCTCCGAAGACGTCGGCGCCGAACTGACGGGTACGAACCCACGGGCCTTCCTCCAGCAGAACCACCGAGTAGCCGGCAGAAGCGAGCTCGAGCGCAGCGACTGCTCCGGAGGCGCCTGAGCCAATGATGACGTAGTCGGCCGCGTCGTGAAGATCGTGCGTCGCACGGGCGCCGTCGATGACAGAGCCTTCGGGCAGCATCTGCCAGTCGTCGGGGAAGGTCTCGGTGTTGAGCTTGCGCTGGGCAGACATGGTCTTCAGCCTCGAACAGAAGGAACAGCGGCGTGGAAACGCGTGGTGCTGACGTGAGAAAAAGAGCCGGTCGTCTTGATCAACAGCGCGACCTGGCGAAGCAGGTACGAGTCGCTCTTCGCAAAGCCTTTGAGAATCTGCTGTTGCTCTTCCGGCGGCAGCTGGTCGAACAGCTGAAGCTTCCGCTTCAACACCACGGGAGCAAGCCCCACCGCCCACAACGTCGCCCGGTAGCCGGCATTTGCGGGGAAGGGCAGCGCGTCATAGACGTCCTCAACCGCTTCTTCGGCCTGGTGCACGGGAAGCGGCTGCAGCGCAGCGCCGGGCACGCCCGAGAAGGTCGCCATCGAAGCGGCACGGCCCCAGCGCTTCTCGGCCGCAGTCAGAGCGGGCTGCAGCGCCTTGAAGCCCTTCTCGAGCGCGCCGCGCACCTTGATTCGCAGCGAAGAAAAGGGCCGCGGCGTGGTCGCCTTCGCGCGCGGCAGCTGCGTCACCGCCGGCGCTGCCGACTTCACGAACTTCATCACCGTCTTCTGGCGCTGCGCGAGCAGCAGCGGCACCTTCACCGCGGCGAGCACGTTGCCGACCTGCGCCTCGGCCAGCCGGTTGCCCAGCTCTTCGAGCACGCTGTCCATCGGTAACCACCAGGCGTCCGGCTTGCTGTTCTTGTCGAGCACCACGGTGCGCGGGCGCGTGTAGTGGTGAAGCGCGAAGGTGCTGTTCGCGATCCCCGCGCCCGTCTTCTTCACGCCGCCCCACGCCGCCGCGGGGATGGCGCCGGTGAAGGCGTGGTTGTTGATGAACGCGGTGCCGACTTCCAGCTGGCGCGCGATCATGTCCGCCTTCTTCAGGTTCTTCGACCAGACGGAAGCGTTGAGGCCGTACTCGCACTTGTTCGACAGCGTCACCGCCTGGTCGGCGTTCTGTACCCGCACGATGGGGATGACGGGCCCGAACGTCGGCTCGGTGAGCACGAGCATCTCGGGGTCGGCGCAGTGATCGATGACGGTCGGCTCGAAGTAGAGGCCCTTGCCGGTCGGCTTGCCGCCGCAGACCACCTTCGCGCCGCGGGCGATCGCATCGCCGACGTGCTCCTTCACGATCTCGAGCTGGGGCTTCGTCATCACCGGGCCCAGGTCCGAGGTTGCCGGGTTTCCTGACACGCGCAGCCGCGAGACCGCGTTGGCGAGGCGTTCGACGAACTGATCGGCAATCTTCTCTTCGACGTAGACGCGCTCGATGTCGCCGCACGCCTGGCCCGCGTTCGTCAGCGACCAGTGCATGATTCCCGCGACGGTGCGCTCGAGGTCGCAGTCGGCGAGGACAATCGCCGCGTCCTTGCCGCCGAGCTCGACGCTGCACGGAATCAGCAGCTCACCCGCCTGCTTCGCCACGATGCGGCCCGACGCCGACGAGCCCGTGAAGGTCAGCGCGTCGATGCCCGAGTGAATCAGCGCCGTGCCCACCGTCTTGTCGCCCTGGATGACGATCAACACGTCTTCTGGCAGCACCTCGCCCATCACCTTCACGAACCACGCGCCCGACCGCGGCGCGAACTCGCTCGGCTTCAGCACCACCGTGTTTCCGCAGAGCAGCGCCGCGAAGACCGGCTTGAAGAAGTTCGCCACCGGGAAATTCCACGGAGCGATGATTCCCACCACGCCCCTCGGCACCGACTGCACGACCGCGCTCTTGCCCGGGAAGGCGAGCGGCGAAATCGGGACCTTCTTTTCCTTCAGGAAGGGGCGCGCGACCTTGATCCAGTCGGTGATGAACTGCAGCGCGCCCAGCGCCTCGCCCATCAACACTTCGCCTGCCGGCTTGCCGCCTTCGTCGTGAAGCAGCTCGAGCAATTCCTGCCGCCGTTCGAGCATCAACCGCCCGGCCTTCTTCATCACCGAGGCGCGCTGCTCGAAGGTCAGCGCGCTCCACTTCCGCTGGGCGAGCCGCGACTTTCCGACCAGGCCTTTGACCTGGGTCTCGGGAGTGACCAAGACCGCCGGCATCTTCCGCCCATCGACGGGGCTCAGGTTGCGGATCGCAGGGGCTTCGGTCTTCGCGGCAGTCGCCTTCGGCATGTCAGCTCCTTCTTCAGTACGCGCGGGGGGCGTAACACGGCTTTTGCCCCGAAACACCCCACCGGCCCGGCCCAGAAACCCCCTGCTTTCGATACTTTGAAAGGCGGTCTAATAACGTCGACGCTTTCCAATGCACACTTAGAAGCAAACCCATGCCCACAGACGCCTACCAGCGCTGGAAGACGGCGATCGCGCGCGAACCGCTGCCGCTGGCCGTGGTCGACCTGGATGCGTTCGACCGCAATGTCGACCGGCTGGTGGCCGACGCGAAGGGCAAGCCGCTGCGCATCGCTTCGAAGTCGATTCGGTGCCCTGCGCTGCTGAAGCGGCTGAACGCGCGCCCCGGCGTGGTGGGGTTGATGACGTACAGCGCGGCCGAGACCGCGTTTCTGGCAGAGGAAGGTTTCAAGAATCTTTTGCTGGCGTACCCAACGGTGCAGCAGGTGGATCTCGCGGCATTGGTTCGGGCGAATCAATTCGCGTTCGCGGCGGTGGCGGTGGACTCGGCGGCGCAGACGGACGCGCTGTCGCTGGTGGCCGCCGCGGCGGGAGTCACCGTGCCCGTCGTCATCGACGTCGACATGTCCTTCCGGCCGATCGAGGCGCTGCACCTTGGCGTGCGCCGCAGCCCGCTGCGAAAGGCCGACGACATCGTCGGGCTCGCGCGGCGAATCCTCACCTCGCCTTCGCTGCGCTTCGTGGGCTTGCAGGCGTACGAAGCGCAGATTGCTGGAATGACGGACGACAGCCCATTCAAGCGGTTGCTGAAGCTGTGGTCGCGCCCGCAGGTCGAACGCCGCCGCGCCGAGCTTGCGCGCGTGTTCGCGGCCGAATCGATTCCGCTCGAGCTCTTCAACGGCGGCGGCTCGGGAAGCGTGCGGTGGGCTGCGGGTGAAGGGGCGCTCACCGAAATCACCGTCGGCTCCGGCTTTCTCAACAGCCACCTGTTCGACCACTACCGGGATCTGCAGGTCGAGCCGGCGGCGTACTTTGCGTTGCAGGTCACCCGCGTTCCCGCCGACGGCTTCGTCACCTGCCACGGCGGCGGCTTGATCGCGTCGGGTGAGGCAGGCCCTTCGCGTCTTCCGATTCCTTCTTTGCCCGAAGGGCTCGCGTTGCTGCCTCTGGAAGGTGCCGGCGAGGTGCAGACGCCGCTTCGCGTTCCACCGGGCGTGACGTTGGCCCCAGGCGATCCGGTGTTCTTCCGCCACAGCAAAGCGGGCGAGCTCGCCGAGCACTTCAATGAGTACCTGCTGGTGCGCGATGGGCGCATCGAGTCGCGCGCGAAGACGTATCGCGGGCTGGGGCACTGCTTCCTCGGTTAGGTTCCGGGCTATGCGATTGCTCGCGCTCGGTGCATTGGTTCTGGCGACTGCGTGCGGCGGCGGCGTGCAGGCCACTTCCGGCGTGGCGGTGAAGATGACCTTCACGCGGGCCACGCTCTACGACGCGCCATTTCCCAGCGACGACCTGTTGAAGGACGACGGGACGATCGCGCTCGACCTCTTCCAAAACCCGAAGAAGGTCGACCTGCTCAACCAGGGCCTGACGATTCTCGGCCGTGAGGCGCACGGCTTCTCGACCACCGCCGGGGTCTTCTTTCAGCTCACCGCTGCTCCCGGCCCGCTGCCGACGATGGCGCAGTCGGTGACGAAAGAGAGCCCGGTGTTTCTCGTCGGCGTCGACCCTGCGTCAGCCGACTACGGCGTCCGCGTTCCGGTGCAGGTCTCGTTTCACGCCGATGGCGGGCCGTACGGCAGCGCGAACCTCTTGTCCCTTATTCCCCTGCAGGGCCGGCCGCTGCTGCCGAACACGCGCTACGCGGCGGGCGTGCTGCGCGACCTGAAGGACAGCAAGGGCAACGCGCTGGGTGTGTCGATCGATCAGGCGAAGCTTACGGCCGGTGTCGCTGCGGAAGGCATGAACGCGAAGACGCTCGAGCGCTACGTCTCTGCGTTGGCCGAGCTGCAGAAGCAGGGTGTCGGCGAGCTCTCGGGCGTCGCGGTGTTCACCACCGATGATCCGACCGCCACGTTCCGCGTGGTGAAGGCCGACGCGCTCTCGAAGCCGCTGCCCGCGCCCGGCGCGTTCACGCTCACCGACACCTTTGACGACTTCTGCGTCTTCTCGAGCACGCTGAAGTTGCCCGTGTACCAGGCGGGCGAGCCGCCGTTCTCGACGATGGGCGGCCGCTGGGTCTTCAACCGCGAAGGGAAGCCGCTGGTGCAGAAGACCGAGACCTCGCGCCTCGTCGTCACCGTGCCGCGCAAACAGCTTCCGGCCGCGGGCCTGCCCACCACCGTCTTCCTGCGCACGGGTGGCGGAGGCGATCGCCCGCTGGTCGACCGCGGACAACACGCGACGTACCAGGGCCCGGCAATCACTGCTGGCTCGGGCCCGGCGATGCAGTTCGCGCGCGCAGGCTTCGCGGGAGTGATGGTCGATGGTCCGCACGGAGGCCCGCGCAACGTCACTGGAGGCGACGAGCAGTTGCTGATGTTCAACTTCCTCAACGCCGGAGCGCTTCGCGACAACGTCCGCCAGTCTGCCCTCGAGATCGTGATCCTCGCGCAGGTGCTGAAGACCCTGGCCTTCGACGCGACCGCGTGCCCCGAGGCGCGCACCGCCGGCGGCGCTGCGACGGTCTCTTTCGACACCACGAAGCTCGCGTTGATGGGCCACTCGATGGGCGCGACCATCGCTCCGCTGGTGATGGCGAACGAGCCGATGTTCAAGGCGGCGATCTTGAGCGGCAGCGGCGCGAGCTGGATCGAGAACGTCATCTACAAAATCAAACCACTCGAGGTCCGCCCGTTCGCCGAGACGTTGATTGGGTACAGCGGCGACCAGCGGCTCGTCGCGGAAGATCCGGTGCTCTCACTGGTGCAGTGGGCCGCCGAGCCCGCTGACTCGGCCGTCTACGCGCGCGACGCCACGCAGCACGTGCTGATGTTTCAGGGCCTCGTCGACCACTACATTCTTCCTCGCATCGCCAACGCGATGAGCCTGTCGCTGGGCCTCGACCTGGCGGGCGAGACCTTCGACAGCGTGGAACAGACGAAGCTTCCCGCGCAGACGGCGCTCGAGTCCGTGCTGCCGTTTTCCGGCCGATCGCGCATCAAGTTGCCGGCCAGCGGAAACCTCGCGGGCGGACTCACCGGCGTCGTCGTGCAGCATCCGGAAGACGGCATCGAAGACGGACACGAGGTCGCGTACCAGGTCGAAGCCGCGCGCCGCGAGTACCGCTGCTTCCTCGAGAGCTTTGCCAAAGGAATTCCCCGCGTGCCGGCGCCCAGCGCCAACGCGGGGTGTGAATGACGCGGGGCGCGCTATCTTCCGCCGCACATGATCCCCCCCAATCTTCCCAAGCACGCGCGCGTCGTCGTCATCGGCGGCGGCATCATCGGCACTTCCGTCGCGTACCACCTGGCGCACCTGGGCTGGAAAGACGTGGTGCTGCTCGAGCGCGATCGCCTCACGTCCGGCACGACGTGGCACGCGGCCGGCTTGATGGTGACCTTCGGCTCGACCTCGGAGACGTCGACCGAGATGCGCAAGTACACGCGCGACCTCTACGCCCGGCTCGAAGCAGAGACCGAGCTCGCCACCGGCTTCATGCCGGTCGGCTTCATCGAGATCGCCGCCGAGCCCGATCGCCTCGAAGAGTACCGGCGCGTCTCGACTTTCAACCGCTATTGCGGCATCGACGTGCACGAGATCTCGGCGAAGCAGGTGAAAGACTTGTTTCCCCTGGCCCGCACCGACGACATCCTCGCCGGCTTCTACGTGAAGGAAGACGGCCGCGTGAACCCCGTCGACGTCACGATGTCGATGGCGAAGGGCGCGCGGATGAAGGGCGCCACGATCATCGAGATGGTCACCGTCACCGGCGTGCTGCAGAAGCGCGGCGTGGTCACCGGCGTCACCACCGACTTCGGCAACATCAGCGCCGATTACGTCATCAACTGCGGCGGCATGTGGGGCCGCGAGCTCGGGGCGAAGGCTGGGGTCAACGTCCCGCTGCAGTCGGCCGAGCACTACTACCTCATCACCGAGAAGATCTTAGGCGTGCACAACGCGCTGCCGGTGCTCGAAGACCCCGAGTCGCACGGCTACTTCCGCGAGGAAGGCGGCGGGATGATGGTCGGCCTCTTCGAGCCGAAGTGCGCGCCGTGGAAGATCGAGGGCGTGCCGAAGGATTTCTCGTTCGGGGAAATTTCCCCCGACTGGGATCGCATGGGCCCGTACGTCGAGAAGGCGATGAAGCGGGTGCCGATCACGATGGACACCGGGGTGAAGAAGTTCTTCTGCGGCCCCGAGAGCTTCACCCCTGATCTGCAGCCGGTGGTCGGCGAGTCGCCGGAGCTCAAGAACTACTTCGTCGCGGCCGGCCTCAACTCGATCGGCATTCTCACCGGCGGGGGCCTCGGCCGCGTGATGGCGCATTGGATCATCAACGGCCGCCCCGACGTCGACGTCACCGGCTTCAACATCGATCGCCTCCACACCTACCAGAGCAACCCCGAGTACCGCCGCACCCGCACCGTCGAGTCGTTGGGCATGGTCTACATGTGCCACTACCCGACGCGCTCGATGCTCACCGCGCGCGGCGCGAAGAGGTCTGCGCTTCACGATCGCCTCGCCGCCGCGGGCGCCTACTTCAAGGACGTCAGCGGTTGGGAAGGCGCCGACTGGTACGCGCCGAAGGGCGTCGAAGCGAAGCCGGACGCACTGTCGTGGGGCCGGCAGAACTGGTTCCCGTACTGGCAGGCCGAGCACACCGCCGCGAGAGAAGGTGTGATCTTGATGGACATGTCTTTCATGTCGAAGTTCCTCGTGCAGGGGCGCGACGCGGGGCGGATCCTCAACCACCTCTCGGCGAACAACGTCGACGGCGAGTCGGGGATCATCACCTACACGCAGTGGCTCAACGAGGGCGGCAAGCTCGAGGCCGACCTGACTGTCACCAAGCTCGGCGACGAGAAGTACTGGGTGGTCGCGACGGACACGATGCACCGCCACGTCGAGACGTGGATGAAGCGGCACATTGGCGACGCGCACGCCTTCGTCACCGACGTCACCTCGGGCTACGCGCAGATCAACGTGCAGGGGCCGCGGTCGCGCGAGCTGATGCAGTCGCTGACCTCGGTCGACCTCTCGAACGAAGCGTTTCCCTTCCGCACCGCGCGCGAGATCGACCTCGGCTTTGCGCGCGCGCTCTGCGTCCGCATCACCTACCTCGGCGAGCTCGGCTACGAGCTCTACGTGCCAACCGAGCAGAGCGTTCACGTCTACGAACGGCTCACCGAGGCGGGCGAGAAGTTCGGGCTGCGCCACGCGGGCCTCAAGGCGCTCGCGAGCCTTCGCATGGAAAAGGGCTACCGCGACTACGGCCACGACATCGACAACACCGACTCGGTGCTCGAGGCGGGCCTGGGCTTCGCGGTCGACCTGAAGAAGCCCGACGGGTTTCTGGGCAAGGAAGCGGTGCTCGCCAAAAAAGCAGAAGGGCCGCTGAAGCGCCGCATCGTGCAGGTGCTGGTGAAGGATCCGCAGCCGCTGATGTTCCACGCCGAAGTGGTGCGCCGTGACGACAAGCCCGTCGGCTACATCCGCGCCGCGTCGTACGGCTTCACCCTCGGTGGAGCGGTCGGCTTGATGATGCTCGAAGGCGGGAAGCCCATCGACGCCGCGTACCTGGAGCAGGGGAAGTGGGACGTCGAGATCGCCGGCAAGCGCTACCCGGCGATGGTGTCGATGAGGCCGCTGTACGACCCGGACAACAAGAAGATCAAAGCCTGATCGAAGGCCGCGTCTTCTCGAAGCTCGGCCGCGCCTGGACCCGCTTCCAGTACGCGGTCGCCTTCGGCAGCGACTCGGGAATCGTGACGCCCTTGCTCTGCCACCCAGCGAGGAAGGGCCAGATCTGCACGTCGGCCAGGCCCGGGCTTTCGCCGCCGACGAAAGCGCGGCCATCGGCGAGCACACCCTCGAGCGCCTCGAAGCCCTGGCCCACCTTCTTCCGGTGCTCATCCGTCACCGGCTGGTCCGGCCGCGTGTCGCCTTCAATCCTGGCGAGCAGCGTCTGGTTCACCCGCGCCTGCGCCCGCGCCTTCGCATCCAACGGCTCAAGCGCTGCGCCCGGGTGGCTCTCGTTGAGGTACTGCGAAATCACCATCGACTCGATGATCGAGAAGTCGCCGTGGACCAGCTTCGGCGACTTCTTGTCGGCGTTGTGCGCCCCCGCCCGCGGGTCGGGAGAGGGCACGTCGTAAGGCAGCCACTCGTAATCGATTCCCTTCTCCGCAGCGGCGATGCGGGCCCGCCACGCGTAGGGGCACTTGTCCCGGCCGTGAATTTCGATCGCAGTCATGGCAGCTTTCTTAAACGGCGCCTCGAACGATGGCCCCAGAAAAGAAAATGGCCGGTCGCGGGATCGCAACCGGCCTAAGTCACCTCTGCCTTTCTGCCGACGTAGATATTCCGTCCCGATTCGGCCGTCAACTCCCGCATCGCACCAGCTTCGGGGAAAGCACGCGCACCAACTCGGCGGGCGCCATCGCGACCAGGAAGCCGCGAATTCCGCCGTTGATGTACAGCGTCGGCAGCCCGGCGATGGTCGCTTCGCAGCAGACGGGCAGGGGCTTTCGGGTGCCGAAGGGCGAGGTGCCTCCGACGAGGTACCCCGTGTGCCGCGCGGCGACCTCTCCGCTAGCTGCCAGGCATCGCGTTCGCGGGGGGCCTTCTCGTAACCCTTTGGAATCATCAGCATCATGAAGCACGGGGGTTCTTCCCTGTGTCAGTGGCCGGGCGATTTCCTGGCTCTACCTTCACGTCGAAGATCGCGGCGGACAATCGACACGGCCTGTCGAATTATGTCGAGCTACTTTCCTGAGGGCCTGATGCACGAGCGCTCGAGGCGCCGCACCGCGGGGTTATTCACCGGCAGAGACCTCGCCGCTTCCCGCGCTTCATCGACACGCTTCAGGCCGCACAGCGCCAGCACCTCGAGCACGCCGGCTTCCGTCTCGAGCAACCCTTTCGGAAACGCCTCGCGGTAGCCCGACACCTGCTCGAGGGCGACCGCGAACTGCTTGCCGTCTACCGCCCCCATCGCTCCAGCGAGCGCGGCGACCTCTTTCGCCAGCGTGGCCTCGACTTCCTTCTCAGTCGGCACAAGCACTGGAGCAGGAGGCGCCGGCCTCACTTCCGGCTCGACCGCGGCGACGACGACCAGCGGCTTCACGGCAGGCTTCGCGATCACCACCGGCGCCGGCGCAGGCGGTGAAATGACTTCGGCGATCTCTTCCGGCATGGCGACAACGACGGGCTCTTCGCGAACGACCGGGGGTTCCAGAGCCGCGGTGACGACCGGCAGAGGAACCAGAATCGGCTCTGCAGACGACGCCATCACCTGCCACGTCACCCACCCGCCCACTGACACCGCCGCGACGACCAGGCCAAGCTTTGTCGCAACGCTCAGCCCTGCTGCTTTCACCGCGCCAGCCGTGCTGGCCGCGGCGGCTGACGGAATCAGCACGGCAGCGACGATGGCGTGCTTCATCGCGGCGCGCTGCGCTGCCGTCGGGCCACCGGCGTGCCGGCTGTGTTCGATCAACTCCCAGGACTCTGGACTCAGTTCGCTCACGGCAGTTCTCCACCTTGATTCGCCACGAGGGCGTTGAAGCGTTGCCGCGCTGTCCGAAGCCGCGTGTAGAGCGTGTTCAAGTTGATCCCCGTGGCTTCCGCAATTTCGGGCGCCGTCATTCCTTCGAGCTCCGACAGCACGAAGACCTCACGCTGATCTGCCTCGAGCGTGTCCAACAGCTTCAGCACCTGCGCCAGCGCCTCGCGCTGCCCCACCGTCTCTTCCAGCTGCGGCACTTCGCGCACCAGCGATTCGTGCGCCTGCGCCAGCGCGCCTCGCCGCCCCTGCGCCCGCCGCGCGTCCTTCGCTACCCGCACCGAGATGCCGCCCAGCCAGGTCTTCAACGACGAGTCCCCGCGGAAGCCGGTCAGCTTCCGATGCGCGACGATGAACACTTCCTGCACCGCGTCTTCGAGCCCCGCTTCGGGTACGCCAAACCGCTGCAGCAGCCGCCACACGCCGTCGACGTGCGTCTCGTACAAGACGTTGAAGTCGATGGTCGCTTCGGTGAGAGGAATGGACACGGCCGCCGTCACACCCCTTGAGTGGCCGGAACGGGGCAGTTCCGTTTAGACAGCAGTTGTAGGTGTTTACGTGTGGAGCCGCTCGACAACCTTCTATTTCGGCGCAGCCTCGGCGAGCAGGAACACCGCCAGCTCATTCGCATCGGTGCCGGGCTTGCCCTTCTCACAGGCGCCAACCCCCGCGTGGGTCAGCGTGGTGCGAATGGGGGTCTGAGGGTTGTTCGACTTGTCGGTGCGCATCAGCGCCGGCACCAGCACCGACGCCGTGTACACCTGGTAGCCGCGCACCACGACGCCCTTGAGCTTCCGGGCTTCGGTTTCGAGCGTCGACCCGGCGTCCGTCGCTCCGGCGCACGTCTTGTCGGCGAACGTTTGCGCCATCGCCGCCAGCTGGGTGTTCTCGTACAGCGCGGGCAGCGCCTTCGACACACGCCGCCGGTTCACTTCCTTCAGCAGCTGCGCCGACAACGCCTGGCTGTCGAAAGCCCCCAGCGCCTCGCTGAGCATCCACGTGTCTGCGTAGCCGCCCTTCGGCTGCGCCTTGAAGGCCACCGCCATGCGCGTGAAGTTCGGCTTCAGCACCTGCTCGCGCACCGACGGCCGGGCGAGCGCGCGATCGAGCCGCGAGTAGAGGTTGTAGGTGACGCCGCGGTACTGAAACGCATCGCGCGTGCGCAGGCCCGATGCGTTGAGCTGGTCGAACATCACGTTTGGCACCGCCAGCGGATTCTCGGCGTACTTGCTCGCCTGCTGCGCCGCCAGCATCGACAGCGCTGCGTTCGCCGTGACGGGCTCGAGCCCTTCTGCCGTTCGCAGCGCGTTCACGCGATCCGTCGTCGCCTTTTCCCAGGCCTTCAGGTCCAGCGGGTTCGGCTTCTCGGACGCCAGCGCTCCTCCGAAAGTGTCAGGCGCGGTGCTCCCCACGTAGATGGGAATCGTCAGCAGCGTCGCCCGCCACCCGCGCGGATCTTCCCCAGTCCACTCGAACAGGTGCCTGCCTTCTGTCGACGGCGCCTCGAGCTCCAACTTGAACCGCCCATCAGAGGTGGGCACGAAGTCCGTCGTCCGCACCTTCGACGGCCCGTCATCCACCAGCAGCCGCAGATCTTCGAAAGCACCCTCGATGCGTCCCTGCAGCACCACCTTTGCGCCCGGAGCGACCACCTTCGGCATCGCGTCCACCACCACGTCCCGCACCGCCAGCACCACGATCTGAATTCCGTCGAGGCGCGCGAGGCCGAAGACGTACGTCTCGGTCGGCTCGAACTTCAGCGCCCTCAGCTGGTCGTCGAGGAAGTCTTCCGAGCCCGGCCCTTCTGCCCGCGCGCGCGCGTAGCCGACGAAGGTCGCCGGCACTCCCGCGTGCAACAAGGGCAGCCCTTGTCGCCGTCAAGGCCACACTTTCGGCTTTCGCCCTCGGCCGAGTGGCCGACGCGCAAGAACCCCAAGTTGTTCCGTGGCAGCCTTGCGCGCATGGACATCGGCATCGTCATCAAAGAGGCGTTCGCGCCTGGGCTCTTCGACAAGACCGGCAAGCTGTTTCCCGAGCACGCGGGTGAGACGCAGGCGAAGCTCGCGGCGGCGATCGGCCACGGCAACCTCAAGTGGAAAGAGCTGAACGCCGTCGCGCTCGCGGTACGCGCGCTGGGCGACCTCGAGGACTTCGAGCCCGAGCTGCCGGTGACGGCGAAGCAGAAGGCAGCGCTCGAGCAGCTCGCATCCGAGAAGGGGCTACCCGCCGAGCTGCGCGGCCTTCTCACTTCGGCCATCCCCGCAATCGCGAAGCGCCGCGACCTCTACGCGTTCTACGGGGTGCTCTCGGGCACGCTCGATCAGCTCATCGCCAACGCGTCCATTCTGGACCTCGCCGTCGCTGACAGCGCTCGCTGAAAGGAAAGGGGGAAAACCATGGGAATCGACAAAGTCGGAAGCAAGCCGGTCGCGACCACCACCACCACCACCACCAACGTCTCGGCGCCGCCGCCGAAGCCGCCCCAGGTCAAGGCGCCGCCGCCGAAGCCCCCCGAGTCGTCCTTCAAACCGACACCGAAGCAGGCGAAAGAGCGCGCCGAGCAGATGAAGCACGTCGAAGGGACGATGAAGTTGGCCGAGGTCCCTGCCGAAGTGCAGACGAAGATGATGGAGAAGCTGAAGAAGCTTCCCCCGGCCGAGTTCGATCGCGAAGTGGCGCAGATGCAGAAGCACCTCTCGGGGCCCAACGCAGATCGCGCGATCTCGACCCAGGCGAAGCTGCTCGAGCTGGCGGACGCGAGCCCCGAGGCGAAGACCCGGCTGACTCCCGACGTCCGCGCCGCGCTGGTCGACTCGGTTGGGACGCCGCGCAACCTGGCCCAGCTCGGCAGCGCCGAAGCACTCGGCCAGGCCGGCATCATGGGTCAGCAGCAGGCCGAGGAAGCCGCAAAGGGCCTGATCGCGATGCCCGCCGAACAGTACAAGACGACCACCGAGCTGCTGGGCAAGGCGGGCCAGGCGACCTCGGCGTCACCGGCCGCCGACGCGCAGACCGAGAAGTCGCTGATCCTCAAGGCCGTCGCATCCCGGGCCGACCGCCTCGGCGCGAACCTTCAAGACACCGCCGCCGTCACTTCCGGGCAGGCCAACGCCACCGAGTCTGCGCGCGCGATGAAAGAGATTTCGGACTTCGCCGGTGACATTCGCGGCACGTCGAAGGGCGAGCTCATTCGCACCACCTCGCCGCTGGACCTCGACCCGACCGTCAACAACTCGATGCTCGACCCGCAGAAGATGAACTCACCCAACAGCGATCTTCAGGGCAACAACGACGGGCTCTACCAGCGCTACCTGCAGTCGTGCGCGCCCACCGTGGCGCAGATGGCGCGCGCGGAAGCCGACCCTGTCTACGCCCGCGCGCTGGCGAAGGATCCAACGCTGGCCGACAAGGATCAGGCCAAGGTTCTGAAAGACGCCGGCGCCGTCGACCCCCGCCATCGCGAGTCGCGCCAGCTCTGGGACAACGTCACCGACGAAGCGAAGAAGATGGGCCTCGACACAGACGAGAAGTTTGGGCCGCTGAACAACGTGATCGCTGGCAAGGATCAGGGCTGGTGGGACGAGTCGGTTGGCAAAGGCCAGCTCGAGGTGCTGCGCGGACGCAACGGCGGCCACCCCACCGACGGCGAGATCACGAAGATGCGCGCCGACGGCACCGACGGAAAGAAGCAGATGGACCTCGACAAGGCGCTGAACTCGGCGGCCAAACCGTCGACCCACGTCGACTACACCGACAAGAAGGTCGCCGTGTCCGGCCTGAACGACGAAGACCTCAAGACCGCCGACGCCAACCTCAAGCGCGGCCAGGCAGTGCCCATTCGGATGGACGTCAAAGGCGAGGGGGGCACCGGCCACTTCGTCAACGTCAGCGACGTTCGCGGCAACTCACCCAACCGCCGCTACCTCGTCTCAGACCCGTGGTCCGGCGGCACCGCCTGGGTGAAAGAGAGCGAGCTGAAGAACGACCCCGGCGCGACCCCTCACTGGCAGAAGCGCCTCTTCGGCCTCGACGCCAATCGCGTCACCCACCTCTACGTGGCCAAGTAGTCTCGCCATGGCTGAGAGTCGGCCTCGCAGTTGTGACGCCGTTGTTGCTCGCAGGCTGCGGTCCGAGCGCGCGCGTGTGCGGAACTCCGCTCGGTGGCAACCAACCGGAAGAGCTCTGCAGCCCCGCGCGCGAGGGACAGGCGATCTGGCCCGGCGGGCTCGGGCTCTGGCTACGGTGCTGGCACGGCTTCCTCGACGGGCCGTGCAGCAAGCGGTGACCTAAGGCCGCTTCGCGGGAGCCGCCGTCGGAACCGGGAACCCCTTGTGCCGCAGCAGCGCGTCCGGCTTCGGGTCGCGCCCGCGAAACGCACGGAAGGCCTCGGCCGGGTCGACCGTGTTGCCGACGCTCATCACGGTGTCGCGCAGCTTCTTCGCCACCGCTTTGTCGTACGGCCCCGCGCCTTCCTTGAACGCTTCGAACGCGTCGTGGTCGAGCACTTCGGACCAGATGTAGCTGTAGTACCCGGCGGCGTACCCATCGCCCGAGAAGATGTGCCCGAACGCGGGGATGCGATGGCGCATCACCAGCTCGGGCGGCATTCCAATCTCGGCCAGCGTCTTCTTCTCGAAGGCCTTCGTGTCGATTGGCGTCTCGCCCGCGAGGTGCAGCTTCATGTCGACGATCGCGCTCGCCTGCGCTTCCGCCGTGCCGAAGCCCTCGTTGAAGGTCGCCGCCTTCTCGATGCGCTTCAACAGGTCGGCCGGAATCGACTCGCCCTTCGCGTTCACCAGGAACTTCAAGACCTGCGGGGTCGACAGGTAGTTCTCGTTGAACTGCGAGGGGAACTCGACGAAGTCGCGCGTCGTGTTGGTGCCCGACAGCGACGGGTAGGTCGCGTTCGAGTTGAGCCCGTGCAGCGCGTGGCCGAACTCGTGGAACATCGTCCGCGCGTCGTCCCACGACAGCGTCGCGTCCTGGCCCTTCGCGCCTTTGATGAAGTTCGAGTTGTTCGAGACGATGGTCGCGATGTTGCCGTCTTGCTTCTGCTGCTCACGGTACGCATTCATCCACGCGCCCGACTGTTTGCCCTGCCGCGCGTACGGGTCGAAGTACCAGAGCCCAACGTGCTCGCCGCCGCGCTTCACCTCGTAGACGCTCATCTCGGGGTCGAACACCGGCAGCCCATCGACCTTGGTGAAGCTGAAGTCGTAGAGCTCTTGTGCCGCCCAGAACATCGCCTCGCGCATGTGCTGCAGCTGCAGGTACGGCTTCACCTCGTTGAGGTCGAGGTCGTACTTCTGCTTCCGCAGCTTCTCTGCGTAGTACCGGTAGTCCCACGGAGCGATCTTGATCCCCGCCTTCTCCTTGTCTGCGATCGCCTGCGCCTCGACGACGTCTTTCTTGAACTGGTCGCGCGCCGGCTGCCACACCGACATCATCAGGTTCAGCGCCGTCTGCGGATCTTTCGCCATCGCGTCACTGACGCGCCAGTGCGCGTAGGTCTGGAAGCCCAGCAGCTTCGCCTTCTTCGCGCGGACCAGCAGGATGTCGCTTGCGATCTTGTTGTTGTCGCGCGCGTTGCCGTTGTCACCGCGGCTCGTCCACATCTTGAAGCCCTTCTCGCGAAGGCTGCGGTCGGACGCGTAGATGAGGAAGGGCTCCATCGCCGAACGGGTGTTGGCAATCACCCACTTGCCCTTGAGGCCGCGCTGTTCGGCTTCGGCGGCGGCCCCGGCGACCTGCGCTTCGGTGAGGCCCGCGAGGCCTTCTTTCGCCTCGATGGTGAGGAACTCTTTTTCCTCGTCGCCCAGCTGGTTCTGGCTGAACTGGGTGGTGAGCTTCGCGAGCTGTTGGTTGTACTCGGACAGCTGCGTCTTCTGCGCGGCGTCGAGGTTCGCGCCCTGCCGTGAGAAGCTGTTGAACTGGTACCAGGTGAGCCGCTGCTGCTCGGGGGTCAGCTTCGCCTTCTCGGGCGACTCGTAGACCGCCTTGATGCGCGCGAAGAGCTTCGGGTTCTGGATGATCTGATCCGTGAACGCCGCCAGCTTCGGCACCATCTCGGTCTCGACCTTCTGGAACTCGGGGCTCGACTTGCTCGACGACCAGATGCCGAACATCGTCGAGACGCGCGTCAGCGACTTGCCGGCTTTTTCCATCGCGGCGATCGTGTTCTCGAAAGTCGCGGGTGCTTCGTTGCCGGCGATCGCGTCGATCTCTTTGAGTTGCTCGGCCATCGCCGTCTCGAGCGCGGGCTTGAAGTCCGGCACCTTCACCTTGTCCAGCGGAGGCACGCCGCCGTACGCGCCGACCCAAGGGGCCAGCAGGCTGTTCTTGTTCGTCATGGATGCTTTCCCTTTCTTCGGAGGCGGGGCGGTGAGGACAACGAGGCTCAACAGGGCGATTGGCAGTGACATCGTCCCGGCGATTTACCTCAAAGCCAGCGAATCCATTCACGAACGATGGCCTCGAAGGCCTTCCGGTTCGCGCGCAACGCCTTTCCTGCGCCCAGGCTCGCCATGCAGCGATCCGGGGCCAGCCACTTCAAGAGCTTCGCCGGGTCTTCCAGCGCGATGCCCTCCCCGAGACAATCAGTCACAGCGAACGCTGATGACGGGCCCCACGTTGTTGCCGGCCTCGCACTCCGCCGTCAGCCCCGCCGGGTTCACCACCGTCTGCAGCTGCACCGGCCACGCGATGCCAGCTGCAGGCATCCACACCGCCGAGACGTTCTCGAAGTCGCCTGGCCGAAGCCTCAGCGCCGTCTTCGCTGCTGCGACCGTGACTCCCGCGACCTGAAACGCCACGTCCAAGCCATGGGGGACACTTCGCGCGCCGCGGTTCTCGACCCGCGCCTTCAACGTCAGCCGGGTTGGGCACTGCCGTTCGTCTGCCGCGACCGCGCCCACCGCCAGGTCCGCCCGTGAGAACCCGCTGCTCAGGTTCGCCCGGTACGCGTTGAACGGAACGCCCCCGGCCGCCACGAAGGTCCAGCTGTCGGGCTCGTTCTTCGGAATCGCTCCGGGCACGTTGCGCGGGTCGAAGGGGCCGCCACAGACGAGGTCCTCGCCGTCGCAGACGTTCGTCACGTGGTAGCTGTGCTGGTTCCAGATCGGCCGCGTGTTCGCGAACCGCCCGCGCTTTTCGGCCAGCACCCGAATGCCAGGCGCAGTGCCGCCATCGCAACCAATCAGGTTCGCAGCGAAGGTGTTCTCGGCGAGCACGATCTCGGCCGAGCCGTCGCCATCGAGGTCGGCCACCACCGGCATGTCGTACGTCGTCGCTGAACAGTGCGGCAGCGTGACCTTCTCGACCCCCGTCGGCCCATCGAAGATGTGAAACGCGTTCTCGTCCGCGTAGAGCAGCTCAGAAAGTCCGTCGCCGTCGAGATCGAACGCCGACGCCCCCGCGACCCCCGAGCTCACGTCGCGCACTGGCCGGCTCCACCGCGGCGTCAGCTGCGTCCCTTCAGGCCCCACGTCGAGGCCGAACACTGTCAGGCACGCCGTGCCGGCCACGGCGATTTCCGGCTGACCATCGCCGGCGAAGTTCGCAATCGTCGGAGCCCCCCCGAGTTCCTTCGCCACCGCCGGCGTCGAGCACTTATCGCCATCCCACGATGGCAACAGCGCCTCGAGCGTCACCAGCGGAGCGCGGTGGTTCGTCACCGCAACGCGACCCTGGCCCGACACCACCAGCTCTGGAGCTCTGTCTTGCCCGGGACGAGCATCGAAGTCGAGAAGGTCGGCCACCGCGGGGAAGCCACTCAAGTTCCGACCGAGCCCCAGAGACAGCGCCCCGCTGAAGATCGCGTTGCTCCTTTCCGGCGTTTCGCGAAACACAATTGGCACCGTGCCGTAATACCCACCGACAGCGCCGCTGTTCGGCACGGTCACCGGTGTGCCATCGATGGCGCTGAACGCGCTGTCGCCGCAGTACACCTCGGCCACGCCGTCGCGGTTGAAGTCCGCCAGGCCCAGCGCATCCCACGACGGGCCGAGGTTCTGAATCACCGGCTTCGGGCACGCGCGGCCCAGCGTGCGCCACAGCTCTGCCCCCGAACGCGCATCGAACGAGACGAGGTTTCCTTCGGTCGTCACCGCGAACACGGACAGCCGGCCTTCGCCGTCTCGCGCTCCGACCGCGAGCCCCGTCGCCGCTGCGAACTCGGCCTGGGTCTGCCACAGCGGGCGCCCGTCAACTCCTGACATTGCGCGCAGCTTCCCCGCGTAGACGTAGCCGTTGTCGGGGCAGAAGAGCGCGATGACATCGGCCGCGCCGTCGTGGTCGACGTCGGCCACCACCGGGCTTGCGATCACATGCCGGAAGGTATCGGTGGGCGTGTAGTGCCACCGTTCGACCAGCTCCCACGGCCCGGGCGGCGGCGAGGCGAGGCAGACCACCGGCGTCACCGGCCCCACGCACGCGGGAAGAGCAGGATCGCAGACGGTTCCCGCATCGCAGGTCAGCGCGGCGCAACCCGAGACGCACACGTCACCGCGGCAGCGCTCGCCACGCGCGCAGCGCACGCCGCCGCACTGAAGCTCGCACGCCGCGCCACACCCCGCGTCCTTCACCGAAGGCACCTCGACGAAAGGCACGCATACGCCGTCTCGGCATCGCGCCTTCGCGCCGCAGTCGTCATTCGATGCGCAGACCCTCGACACCAGCGGCGAGTCGCAGGTGCACCCGGCCAGCGCGGCGCCAAGAGCCAGCACCCCGAGGCGCATCACGGCGGCGGCCCCAGGCAGAGCAGGTGCGCTCCCGCGTCGCACGGCCGCAGCGTGGCGTGGTCGAGAAACGGCTCGCCTTGCAGCGTCGCGAGGCTCGCCCGGCCCGTCGTCCCGCCCGACCAGTCGGCGCAGGTGTCTTCCGCGGTGCCCGCATCGGCGAAAGGACTTGCCGCCACGCCCAGCCACACCGGCACGGTGCCCAGGTAGCCGCCTCGCGCCGTCAGGTTCAGCGCTGCCTCATTGCGGTCGAACTGCCAGCCGTAGTTCCTGTCGACGCGCATCACCTGCACCGGCGCCGCGACGAAAGGCATCGCCTCGACCGTGGTGCCCAGCGCCGAACGGAAGATGCCTTTCAGCGCCGCCGCCGACGCTTCCGCCGCGCAGATGGCATCAGCGGCCGCGCGCCCGTCGGCCGGGAAGAAGATCTGCTCGCTGGTGAAGACCCGCAGGTAGTTGTTGGCGACCACGTACAGCGGCAGCGACGACCGGAAGTCCGTCTGCAGACACAAGAGCCGCTGCGGGCCAGCGCACGACTCGACGCTGTTCTCGGTGAAGCCCGGGCCCGCCATCGCGCTGCGCCCCGCGGTGTAGTCGCCGGACGTCGACGTCCAGTCGTCGCACGTCTGACCCACGCCCCCGTCGGCCAGCGTCCCCGTCGCGATCGAGGTGTCTTGCGGCCCGAAGTCTTCGTTCAGGTCGATCGCCCGCACCAGGTTTCCCTGCAGCATCGAGGCGAGGGAGTCTGCTGCCGCCTTGCGATTTCTCAGCTGCCAACCCCGCACGCCGGCAAAGCGGCTCGCCGCCGGCACCGTCGAAGTCGAAAGAAACGCGCGGTAGTGGAACACCTGTGGAGTCGGCGCGGTGGGGCCAAGCGTCTGGCAATGCGCGTCGGCCTGCGCGAGCGAACGGATGCCTCCATCGATTGGCTCGGAGGTGACGAACGCGTAGTTCAGCGTCGACCACTGCAGCTCGACCGAACGCGCTTGGGTCATCTGCAACGCGCACTGGGTCGCGTCTTCCCCGCTGCAGTCGCCTGCGAAGCGGCTGAAGCCGACGTGCTCGCCCGACGCGGGGACGATGCGCACCGTGCGCCCAACCGGAATCCACACGTCGCAGTCGACGCAGGGGAACAGTGGCCCCGTGCCGACGTCGAGCATCGCGAACCCGCGTGCGTTGCCCAGCACCGTCAGCCGGTGCTCGTAGCGCTCGAAAGTCGCCTTCACCTCGAGCGCGCGATCGACGGCGACGAGGCAGGTCTGCACCAGGCCAGGACACTCGGGAATCGACCAGCCCTTGAATGCCGAGTGCGCGGCGGCGGTCGCCTGTAGCGTCACCAACTGCCCGTGCGGGACGATGGTGCTGCAGGTGCCCGGGCAGCTGTTGCCGAAGAAGTCGACGCGCCCGTCGCCCTCGACCGAGACGCTCACGCTGTGAAGTGCGAGCCCATCGGCCTCGACCGCGAAGGAGGCGCCGCCCATCGTGCCTTCGATTCGCCGGCGGCCGTCGACCGTCGGCTGAAAGGTGAGCGACACCGTGCAGGTCGCGTGCGGCTCGAGCTGCGCGCAATCGCTGGTCACCCAGAAGTCATCGACGTCACCCGACAGCATCAGCGTCAGTGGCTCCGTGGCGACTGCTCCGCCGTTCAACAGGTCGACCGTCACCGGCTCGGCGGATTCGCCGACGCGCGTCGCAAGCGCCAACTGCCACTGTGGGCTCGCCACCACCCGCGCCGGCGTCAGCCGCTGCAGCCGCACGTCCACCGTCGGAGCCGCGTTCGATGCTTCCACCGCCACCGAAGCATGGCCCTCGTCGACCTGCTTTCCGTCTGCATCGAAGGCGAGCACCGAGACGCCCAGCGTGCCGGCTTCGCGCCTCAGCGCAGCGGTGACGGTGACCGGGAATGCGAAGGCCCGGCTCTCTACCGTCTGCGCATTCGTCTGTTTTCCAAGCGCGGTGCTGACCTCGAGCCGCGCGATGTCGTCGCTGGTACCGCCGTTCGTTCGCACCGTCACGGTCAGTGTCGACGGGCCCAGGTCGCGTGGCGCACACGCGACGACGGCGAGGCAGAGCAGGCAGGGCAGGGCGAGGAACCGCACAGCCCACACCCTACCAACGGTCGTTAGATTCTGTTTCCGTGCGCTCGGGTCGACCGGCGGTCGTAGTCAGCCTTCGCGGCGGCGGCCTCGGCGTCCTTCTCGGCCTGGGTCTTCGTCACCTGCTTCAGTGTCTTGTGCGCGTTGTCGTACGCGTCCGACGTCTCGGGTCTCAGCAGCTTCACGCCGAGGCCGACGACCTGCGCCGCGATGCCCCAGGGCGTCACCGACGACGCGAGCGTGCCCGCGATGATCAGCGCCGAGGCGTACGAGTTCACGAACCCGTCGTACTTCTTGTCGGGCGACGACGCGGTCGCCATCCCGTGAAGGTCCTTCACCAGGCCGATGACGTCAGACGCGATGCCCAGCGTCTTGCCGACCTTCTGGAACGCCGAGCCTTCCTTCGCGAGCCAGCCCGCCCACGCCCCCGCCGCGCGCGCCGCGTCTTCGGTCGCGGTGACCGCGGTGCTGAACGATGGATCTTTGCCGAGGTCAGCCAGGCCGCGCATCAGCTGGAAGGTGCCGAAGATGGCCGCTCCGCTGTTGCCGGCGCCCTTGAGCTTCGCGTTCTTTCCCCGTTCGGCCGTCTCACCCAGCGACGACAGCAGGTCGGTGACGTCGCCGAACTTGTCGAAGCCCTGGCCCGTCTCGAGCTGCTCGGGCTTTGCGAACGCGAGGTCGAACGACGCGTGCATCTCGGCGGGAGTGAGGTTGCGGCCCAGCGCCACTTCGAACAGGCGGTCGGTGGCCTCGCGCTTGTCGCCGGGGAACTGCGGGCTCAGGTTGGCCGAAAGGCCCTTCAGCTGATCCATCGCCGCCGGATCCTTGTAGACGTCTTTGAAGATCAACTTCCCGAGCTCGGTCGACGGCGTCAACACACCCATCGACTTGCCTTCCTTGCCCGGGTGCTTGCCGAACAAGTCGTCGGCCAGCTGCGCGCCCGCCCGGGTGCCCGCGACCTGCGCCGAGATTTCGTTGATCTTCTTCATCCGCGCGGCCGGCGGCAGCTGCTCGAGGCTCGCGAGAAAAGGACCCGAGTTCACGTTCGCCATCAGGTCGGCGGCGTTGCCTTCACGCAGCGCGCTGGCGCGGTTCATCTCGCGTTCGACGACGCGGGCCGAGCTGGTGAGGTTGTCGAGGCGGTCGCCGAACTTCTCGACCAGCTTCGCGTGCTCGCTGGAAGACATCTCGGCGGGGCGCGCGATCTCGAAGGTCACTTCGCCCTTCGCGTTCGGGCGGTTGATGATCGTCCCGTCTCTCAGCGCGGGCTGCAGATCCTTCATCGCCGCCGCCACCTTTGCCGACGCTTCCGCGACCTTTCCCTTCGCCGCGACCGAAGTGGCGGCGAGGTTGTCGACTTGCTTCGCCACGCCCGCCGACGCCTTGATGTCCCGCGCCTTCTTCGCGCTCGCGAGGTCGGCCGGGCTCGTCACCGGCGGATCGCCGCGGTTGGCGAGAAAGGTGGCGCGCTGAAAGAGGGCGCCCAGGTTGTTGCTCGGATCCATCGCCCAGGCGTGCGACGGCTTCATCGTCATCAGCGACGCGCCGTCCTGGGGGACGAAGTAGCGCATCGCTCCCCCGCTGCCGTTACCCAGCGGGACGGCGAGCACTTCGCGCTGGCCGTTCTTGATCAGAAAGGCTTTCTGGCCGTTCACCAGCTCGACTTCCTTCGCGGTGGCGACGGTGCCGTCGGCGAGCTTGATCCGCGTCGGCATCTGGCCGCGGCCTGCGTCGAGCGGCTTGTAGGAAAAGTCGAGGTACCCGTCTTTCGGGAGCAGCGGGTTCTCGGAATTGACAAAGGTCTTCAGCTTTCCGGGCTTCGCTTCACCTCCAACTGGCTCGGCCACCTTCGGCGGCGGAGCCCGCAGAGCGGCAGTCTTCACGCGGGGGGCGACAGTCGAACGGTTCGCAGAGATGGGAGCCATGCCGGCCTTCATCGCAAGGGGCTGGCCAGCCGAATCCGACCACCTGACGGGCGGTTGCAGGGCGCGAACGCCCCCGTGTCACGTGACAGTCGCGCGACGGCCCAAGACAGAACGACACCGCCCGGCACCGCCTTCGAATTTCGAAGACGGGCCGGGCGGCGGCCAACAGGGGGCTGTCGGCGAAGAGGACTACAGTTTGCGGATGATCGACATTTGCAGCTCGTCACGCTTCTTGATGGCGGTCGTCATGAGCTCCAGCATCCGGTCGTAGCGCTTCGAGGCCTTCTCGTACGCGGCGAGATCCGCCGGGGTGGCGTCCGGACCCGGGAGTGCTGGCTCCTTCAGCTCGCCGATGGCGCGAATCGCCTGATCGGCCACGTCGCTTCCCGCGTTCACCGCTGACTGTTGCCCCGCGGTCGGGGTCGCGCTGGTCGCGCCGCTGGAACCCGTCGAGCTGGTCGCAGTCGCATTGCTCGACGTGCCCGCCTTGTTGGCGGCGACGAACTTCGAGAGGTCGCTTTCGAACTGCGCCAGCTGTAGCGGGGTCGCGTCGGGGGGCGGGAAAGCGGGAACCAGGAGGTTGGGGTTGAAGGGCGTCTTGAGGTCCTTCACCTGCGAGATGACTTTGTCGGCCAGGTCATTGAGGCGGGTGAAGCGCGCGAGGTCTTTCTGGTACTGCGCCTGCTGCTGGGGAGGAGCGCCCGCCGGCGGCGCCTTCGGAGCCATCAGCTGCTGCTTCGCCTTCAACGCCTGGTCGAGCAGCGGGTTCGCCCCGTTCGAGCCCGCCGCGGGCGCCGTCGGCGCGACGCTCTGCAGCGTGCTGAAGAAGGTCTGCAGCTGCGACATGAAGTCCTTCAGCTGGTTCGGGCTCGCGTCGACGCCCGGGAAGGTCGGCGCCGCCGTGCCGCCTTCCTCCTTCACGTTGCTCATGTCCTTCACGAGCTTGTCGAACTGCTCAAGCGAGCCCACCGACGTGCCGCCCTTCGCCCGCGCGTCCATCGCGGCCTTCTCGTAAAGCGCGAAGGCGGCCTTTGCGTCGGGCGTCAGCAGCTGCTGGTTTTCGGCGACGAACTTCGCGAGGTCTTCGAATTCCTTGCCGGCTGAGTTTCCGTCGAGATCACGCGCGCCCTTGCTGACGGCTTCCGACAGCTGCTTTGCAGTGATCGAGCCGTTCGAGGTGTTGGCCGCAGCGAGCTTGTTCAGCTCGGCGCCCATGCCGGCATCGGCGTACTTCGGCTGACCGGCGGCCTCCATCGCCTTCAACATCTCGTTGAAGATGGGGGTAGGGATGCCCGTCTCGCCCTTCGCACGGGCCGCCTTCGCCGCCTTCTCGTAGACGCCGAAAGCCTGCTTCGCTTCGGGCGACAGCTTGCCCTCGTTCTTCTTCACGAAATCGGCGATCTGCTTGAACTCGCTACCGGCCGCCTGGCCGTCGAGGTCTTCCGTCGCCGCCTTGATGGTCGCCGCCATCTCCTTGCCCGAGATCGAGCCGGGGCCGGGGTTCGCCGCGCCGAGGGCGTCAAGCGCCTTTGCCGCTCCCGCGTCAATCTTGCTCGGAATCACCGGGGCGGTGATGACGGCCGGCTTCACTTCCGGCTTCGGGGCCGGGGCCGGCGCGCCCGCCTTCGCCATCTCGCGAACCATCTTGTTGTAGTCGGCGTCGGCGATGCCCGTCTGGCCGTTCGCCTGCGCTTCTTTGGCCGCCTTCTCGTAGACCGCGAACGCCTTCTTCGCTTCGGGCGAGAGCTTCTTGTCGTTCTCGCGAACGAACTTCGCGATGTCCTTGAACTCCTTGCCGGCCGCCTGCGCGTCGCGGTCATTCGTGCCCTTCACGACCGCGTCGGTGAACTCCTTGCCGGTGATCGAGCCGTCTTTCGGGTTGCTCTTCAGCAGCTCGGCCATCGCCTGACCCGAGGTCACGTCTGCGGCCGCCGGCTTCGCCGCCTGGTTCATCGCCGCCGTCATCTTCGCGTACGACCGCGTGTCGATTCCCGTCTGGCCGTTCGCGTTCGCGAGCTCGACCTGCTTCTTGTAGACGTCGAACACCTTCTTCGCTTCGGGCGACAGCTTGGGGCCGTTGGCGTCGACGAACTTCTTGATGACGGCGAACTCCGAGCCGGCCGCCTGGTTGTCGAGGTCCTTCGTGCCGGCAGTGATCGCGGCTGCCAGCTCCTGGCCCGAGATCGAACCTTTGCCTGCGTTGTTCTTCGCGAGGTCCTTCATTGCCGCCGTCGCCCCTGCATCAGGAGGACGCACCAGAGGTGACAGCTTGATGAAGGAGTTGAGGGCGGGGGTCGAAACCTTGTTGATGGCCATGGGTTCCTCGAGGGGTTGGATGCGGAGTGAAAGGATTCTCGCCGCCTGAGGAATTGGGTTTCTGTGCAGGTGGACGGCAATCGGTCGCAAATCAGGGGGTTGCGCGGGCGTTTTGTGGCCCCCGCGGCCCGGCAGCCCCCCAGGTGAGGCCTGCGAGGCGACGCTGCACCGCGATCGATCGATTCGATCGAAGCCGTCGCAGTGCGTCACCGGATGTTCGATCGAATTCGATCGAACTCGTCGCAGTGCGTCACAGAATGTTCGATCGAATTCGATCGAATCTGTCGCAGTGCGTCACGGGGTGTTCGATCGAATTCGAATCATCGGGTCGAGGCAGCGAGGGCGGGTAGCCGCATCTGCGGGGTGAACTGGTTGACGAGGAACCGGGCAATCGAAGGAAAGCCACGGGACAGGTTGTAGAAGCGGGGAAAGATGAGGCGGTCGTTGCGGGCTTCAGCCGCCCGCCGAATCGCCCTCGCGAGGTCCTTCGCCTGGCCCCATGGCACGGCGCCCGCCATCGAGTTCGGGCCGTAGACCGTCAGGCTGTCCTGCCTGTTCCCGTTGTCGATCGGCCCCGGGTAGACGGTGAGGACATGCACTCCCGAGGCAGACAGCTCGGCGTTGAGGGCCTCAGAGAAAGCAGCCAGGCCCGCCTTTGCCGCCGAGTAGCAGGCCATGCCCGCGGGCGGCACGATTCCCGCCACCGAGCTGATGTTGATCAACGTGCCGTGCCCGCGCGCGCGCATCGCCGGCACCACCGCGCGCGCCAGTGCAATCGGAGCGAGCAGATCGACCTGGAACATCTTCGCCACCTCCGCGTCATCGGCGAAGTCAAAGGGCCCGGTGATGTTGAAGCCCGCGTTGTTGATGAAGACGTCGATGGGCCGCGCGCCGAGCCACCGCGTGCAGTCAGCGGTCGAGAGGTCGGCGACGACCACCTCGCAGCGCTCTGCCAGCTCATCGCGGAGCTTCTCGAGCAGGGAAGTGCGGCGGGCGACGAGGGTCACGTGCGCTCCGGCCGAGTGGTACTCGCGCGCGAGGCAGGCTCCGATGCCAGACGATGATCCAGTGATGACGACGTGCATGGTTTTTCTCCTTGGGGTTGGTGAAGGTCAAAAGACGTGGCCGAAGTCGGCGTAGAAGCGGACGCGGTCTTCCGCGTAGCCAGCGTCGAGGCGGATGATGAAGAATCTGCCCCAGCGGATCCGCAGACCGCCGCCGACGCCCAGGTGCACCTTGCCGAGGTCGACCTGGCCCGCGTCGGCGAACGCGACGCCCGACAGCGCGAGCTGCTGGCCGAAGAAGGTGAAGGCCCACAGCGGAAAGCGCAGCTCGAGGTTGGTGACGAGCTTGCGCGCGCCCGTGTACTCACTCTGCAGCAGGCCGCGCACCGTCTGCCCGCCGCCGACGCCGGCGACGACGAGAAAGGGCGAAATGAGCGTGCCGAAGTCACCCTGCCGATTGAAAGGCACGTCTCCGAAGGTCGCGTCGACGGCGACGCGCGCTGCCAGCAGCCAGCCCTTCGCGATCGGTTGGTAGCCCGCGGCCGACCCAAAGAAGCCGATCGCGGAGCCGGCGCTGCCGATGACGTGCGACGTCGCGCGCACCGACGTCTCGATCAGCACGCCGCGCGTCGGCACCCACTCGTCGTCCCGCGTGTCGTAGGCGAGGCCGGCGGCGAGCTCGCTGTAGGCGCCGCCTCTCGAGCCGAACGGTTGGTCGCGCTGTAGACGAGAGCCGTCAGGCGCATCGATGTGCTCGAGGAACGCGCGGTAGCCCAGCTGCAGCGAGAAATGGTTCGGCAGGCTGCGGCGCGCGCGAAGGCGAGCGACCGGTGCAGTCTCGGTGTACGCGGTGTCGTCGTCTTCCGGGTTCGCGCCGTCGCCGTAGTAGCGGGCGGCGACGTTGCGACGGAAGCCGAGCAGCGCATCGACGCGCCACTTCGAGCCCGCGATCGCCGGCATGTCGGCCGACAGGAAGTGCATCTGCGTGCCGCCCGTCGAGCCGTAGAGCTGCGCCTCGAGGCTGAGCCAATACGGCTCGGTGCCGTGGGCGAGCCGTTCGGCCTTGCCGCGCGCGCCGAACCCAAACCCCGTGTCGGAAGAGAAGTTGAAGGTCGGCATCGCTGCGAAGCTCCAGCGCGGCGCGGCTTCGGGCTCGGCCGCGAGCACCACCAGCAGTGCCAGGTGGATCATTTCGAGAACACCGCCGGCACGTACGCGCAGAGCGCCGCGACCACGCTCGCCGCCGTCACCATCGACGCGGTCAACGCCAACGCCACCTTTCGCTGCGGCACACCGACCCATCGCATCAAGGCCATCACCATCCATGGGCCGATCACCGGCGTTGCGACGAAGGTGATCCAGAAGGCGCCGCGCGACTGCACCAGACGGTCGGCCCACTTTCCACGGCTCTTCTGCAGCAGCCGCTGCCACCAGCCCCACCTTTCGAGCCGGTTCCACGAGGCGTCGATGACGAGCACCTGCAGGTACGCGAAAGGGACGCCGGTCACGACGGTGAGCCATGGCGCGTAGTTCAGCGAGAAGACCGCGAAGGGAATCGCCACCATCAAGCCACCGATGGGGTTCGCCGCGAGCAGCGCGAAAGCGATGAAGGAGCCCATCACGCCATCCCCTGAACGTCGGGGACGAGCACGACCTTGCCGAGATTCGTCCGGGACTCGAGCCGCAGGTGTGCGTCGGCGGCGCGCGAGAACGGAAAGACCGAGTCGACCAGCGGAGCCAGGCCCCCCTCACTGGCCAGCCGCGACAGCGTGTCGAGCCCGCGGGAAATCAGGGCGGGCTGGTCGAAGAGCCGCCCCATGTTGAGGCCCATCACTGCCTTGTTCGCTTCCATCAACGACAGCGGGATGAAGATCGGCGTGTGCGCCAGCTGCCACGCGGCCTTCGCGAGGCTGCGCTTGCCCGGACCCGTCGCCGCGCTGAAGCCGTAGACGATCAGGCGCCCCAGCGCGGCGAGCAGCCGGTAGTTCTTCTTCCAGTTCTTTCCACCCAGTGGGTCGAGCGCCACGTCGACGCCGCGGCCGTCGGTGAGCTTTCGAACCTGCGCCTCGAAGTCGGCAGCGCGTGAGTCGAGCGCGTGGTGAAGGCCGAGCGCCTTGAGTCCCTCGTGCTTCGAAGGCGACGCGAGGCCGATGACGGTGACGTTTGGAATCCGAAGGCACAGCTGAAGCACCGCGAGGCCGACGCTGCCCGACACCATGTGCACCAGCACCACGTCGCCTTCGCGAATGCGGCCGAGGTCGTGAACGAGGATGACGGCAGTGGCGTAGGCGACGGGGATCGCGGCCCCTTGCTCGAAGGTCATCGACGCGGGCAGCGGCCGAACCCAGGCGGCGGGCGTGCAGACGACCTCGGCGTGGCCCCCGAAGCGGCACAGCGCCCAGACGCGATCTCCGACGGCAAACGCATCGACGCCTGCGCCCAGCGCCTCGACGACGCCTGCCACCTCGTAGCCGACCACCATCGGTGGCGGCGGCGCGTCGGGGTACATGCCCTGCCGCGCGTTGACCTCGGAAGGGTTGAGGCCCGCGGCGGCGACGCGAATCCGCACCTCGCCGTTCTTCGGGAGCGGAGCCGGGCGCTGCAACACCTTCAGGACTTCCACCGTGCCGTGGGCGGTGCTGACGACGGCGTTCATGATTGGGTTCATGCCGCGCAAGGTACGGATCCGCGGAAACCGCCACATGTGCCCAAAGTCATATGCCGGTACGAATGACTTCCGGCACATGTCGGCGAGAGGTCAGGTCCGTACCGTCGCGCGCATGAACCGATTCCTGCTCTGCAGTGTCCTCGCCGTCAGCACCGCCGCTCTGCCTGAAGAAAATCCGTGGGAGACGCAGCGCACCGAGCCCACCGTCATCAAGACGCGCGCGCGAAAGGGCTCGGAGGTGAAAGAGGTCTGGGCCGAACAGACGCTGGCTGCCGCGGTGATCGACATCCAGAACGCAATCACCGACGTGAAGCGCTTCACCGTCTTCATGCCGTACATGACTGAGTCGAAGTTCGTGCTCGGCACCGAGCCTGACGGCGCCCGCTACACGTACGCGCGAATGGACGTGCCGGTGCTCTCGCCGCGGGACTTCATTCACAAGACGTATCTCGACCGCGACGCCGAGAAGGATCCCGAAGGCGTGTTCGCCAACCACTGGTTCGCGGTGCCGGCGGCGATGCCCGAGGTCAACGGCGTGGTGCGGCTGAAGCTCAGCGAAGGAAGCTGGCTCGTCACTCCCTCGGAAGACGGGAAGACGTCGCACGTCGTCTACAAGCTCTGCGTCGACCCCGGCGGAGCGATTCCCGCTTTTGCCGCCAACCGCGCCAATGCTGACGGCCTCACCGACACCTTCAGGAACATCGAGCGTGAGGCGCAGCGCCGGGCGAACGCGCGCGCCGCTGCGGCGAACATCTCGTCACTTCGGCGGCGCTGATTTCGCCTCGGCGAAGTCGGCCAGCTGACGCACCAGATCCATGCCCGGCTTGAGCTCCGCACGGGCGAGCGCGTGCACCATTGCTTGCGCTTCGGCGTTCACCGGCGTCGGGATGCCGTGCGTGCGGCCGTGGTCGACCACTTCGCCGTTGAGGAAGTCGACCGCCGGCGTGCGACCTCGCTCGATCGCCGCGAGCATCGAGGACCTCATTCGGCGGTAGCGCGCGCCGACCGCGAGGAGCATCGCGTGCTTCGCGAACAGGCTCGGCGAACCGAGGCTGAGCCGCTCGGCTGGCGTGAGCGCGATCCACTCGAGGTCGATGGTGCCCGACACCTTCTCGAGCCGCACCTTCTCGGCGCGCGCGACCTCGACGACCTCGCTCATGATTTCGAGCGCGAGCCGCCGGACGTGGCGGTGGGTCATCAGCGCGCCGAGCCTGGCTCCGGCGAGCGTGCCGAGCGTCGAGATGGCGCAGTTGATGGCGAGCTTGCTCCAGCGGGCGCCGGCGAGGTTGCGGCTGATGGTGACCGGGCCGATGGGCTCGAGGACGATGTCGAGCTCGGGCAGGCGCGGATCGTCGGCGCCGTCGATGCGGCCGATGGTGAAGCCGCCGTTCGAGGTGCGTTCGTAGACGCCGGGCTCGAGCATCGACGCGCCCCAGGCGACGACGGCGCCGATGACGCGCTCGGGGCCCGCGATTTTTCCGACGCGCGCCTCGCAGAGGCCGTTCTGAAAACAGACCATCGCCCCGGTCGGTGCCAGGTGCGGCAAGGCGCTGCGCGCCGCTGCTTCGACCTGCGGTGGCTGGGTCGCGAGCAGCACCCAATCGAAGAGCTCTGCTGCGGCGAGCTGGGTGACGGCGCGGCCGCGCGTGGTGGTGTGGCCGTCTTCTGTCTTCACGCGAAAGCCCTGCTCGGTGATCGCCGCCGCGATCGCCGGGTTGGTGGTCAGGGTCGTGAGCTCGAGGCCCGGGTTCTCGGCCAGCGTCGAAGCGACGATGCCGCCGATGCCGCCGCACCCCACCACGAGCACCCTCGGCTTCCGTGTTTCTCCCATGCCCTCGCCCTACCGCGAGTGGGCCGCCGACGGGAACCACCTGCGCTGCGACCCACTTAAGAACCTGAATTCACTCAGATGACGCAGAGAGCTATGAAATGGCGGACATGTCGGATAAAGGCGCACCTGAAACTACACCACCGGAGCCGCCGCATGTTTCGCCTCAGCGTTGCCGTCCTCTCTCTCTGGCTGTTCGCCGCCTGCGGCGACTCGCTGGCCCAGGTGGACCTCGCGTCCGACGGCACTGGCGTCGACGACAGCGCGCTGAACACCTCGCTGTTTCCGTCGACGGCGATCGCGAAGGGCGTGGGCAAGCGGGGCGTCTTCACTGCGACCGTCGCGGGCGAGCTCGTCTTCCGCACCACGGGCACGGGCGACGTCGACCTCTACCTGAAGAAGGGCAGCGCGCCGACGACCTCGGTCGCCGATCAGAAGTCGGAAGGCCCGAACAGCTCGGAAGAGGCGCGCCTCAGCGTGGCCGCGGGCGACTCAGTGCACTGGCTGGTCTACGGCTACGTGGCGTCGACGGCGAAGCTCGACCTGGTGTCTCCCGACGCGGCGCCGCAGCAGACCACCCTCGAGCTCGTCGCGAGCACCTCGATTCCGAAGGGCACCAGCAAGACGGGCAGCTACACCGCCGCCGTTGCGGGCAAGCTGACCTTCAAGTCGACCGGCACCGGCGACGCGGACCTCTACCTGCGGAAGAACGCCGCGGCGACGCCGGCAAGCTACGACGTGAAGTCGGAAGGCGCGACCGCTGTCGAGACCGCGGCCATCACCGTCGCCGCGGGCGATCGCGTGTACTTCAATCTGTATGGTTACTCTGCTTCGACGGCGCGCCTCGTCGTTGAAGTTCCCGGCGCTGCGCAGGCGTTGTCGGTGAACAAGCTGGACGCAGCGACCTTCACCGCGTTCTCGACGCCGGGCGGCGGGCTGAGCAGCTCGGGCCGATCGGGCAAGTTCCTGATCGACAACCGAGCGCCGGCCACGAAGGTCGTGCACTTCTTCAACGGCAACTTCACCGTCAGCGGCAAGGTGCCGGACTACGCGAAGTACCACTTCTATTTCGCGCAGAAGCAGTGCGCCGTCTCCGACACGATGGAGACCTTCAACAACTCGACCTACTTCACCAACACCAAGCGGTTCTTCGCGGGCACGGTGCAGACGTACAAGCTCGGCGACGCGCAGACGCTGACGTACGCGATTCAGTTCTACCCCGACGACATCATCGCGGAAGAGACGCTGCTCGACGGCCTGAAGGCAGTGAAGGCGGCGATCGCGATTCCGAGCGTGAAGCTGATGTTCGTTGCCACGGGTCCGCAGCAGACGTTTGCCCGCATCGGCGCTCAGGCGACGGCGCTGGGCATCGAGCTGAAGACGATCGACCAGGTGCTGGGCGACATCAAATACGTCGCGCTGAACAACGGGCAGGCGTGGGGCTACCTGAAAATCTTCCCGGCGGATTCGAGCATGCTGCGGCCGATCGACATCCCGGTGTTCGACGATCTGCCGCTCGACCTTTCTGTCGTGGCGGGCACCATCACCAGGGCCTACCAGGACGTGAATTCCCACGTGAACCTGAAGGCGAAGGAACGCAACACCCCGAACATGGTGCTGCGCGATGCGAGCCTGACCCACGCGGTGCTCGCGGCGTTCGCAGACAAGCCAGTGCACCTCACGGTCACGAACGAAGGGTTCACGCTCGAAGCGACGACGCCGGAAATCATTGCCGCGAAGCTTGCCGAGAAGCTCAGCGGGCCGTGGCTGCCGCTGCCGATCGCCGATGACTCGCGGCTGCTCAGCTTCGACGAGCTGTGCCCGGTGATGTCGTCGCTGTGCTTCAACTTCTCGAAGACCTTCGGCGGCAAGGGCAACGGCCTGGGCCTGCTCACGGGCACGCTGGGCCGCGTGGGCAGCTACGGCACGGTGAGCACGGCGACGGGCTACGACCTGAGCCCGCGCGGCTTCGGAGTTCCGGTGAAGTACTACCGCGACCTGATCGCGGCGCCGCAGAATGCAGCGCTGAAGGCGATGGTCGAGGCGCTGGTGGTGGCCGAGAAGTCGGGAGCGCTGGCTCCGGCCGAACGCAACGCCCAGGCGGCGGCGGTGCAGGCGGCGTTCATGAAGGCGTACGTTCCGCCCGCGCTGGTCACCGACGTGACGGCGCGCCTCAACGCGGTGAACCCGGGGGTGATCAACTTCAAGTTCCGTTCGAGCGCGACGTCGGAAGACATCGCGAACTTCAACGGCGCCGGGCTCTACGACAGCTTCGCGATCGAAGCGACGAAGGCCGACAACGCAGATCTGTCGTGCCGCATCGAGAGCGAGACGGATGGCGTGGTCACGAAGCTCAAGGTGAAGCCGAAGTCGGTGCAGTGCGGAATCAAGGCCGTCTACGCGAGCCTGTGGAACCCGCGCGCGCTGGTCGAACGTTCTTTCGCGCGCCTCGATCACGCGACCGCGGGCATGGGCATCGCGGTGAACCCGTCGTACGGCGATGAGCAGGCGAACCTGGTGCTGGTGACGCGCGTCGTCGGCACGGACTCGGTCTACGGGTACACGCTGTCGGTGCAGAAGGGCGAGAACCTGGTCACGAACCCACTGCCCGGCACCCTCACCGAGTTCAACGTCGCATCGTTCTCGGACGCTGGCCGCCCGCCGCGCTTCTCGACCACGCGCTACGCCAAGCCGACTGTCGCAGAGCCGGTGATGACGACCACGCTCCTCACCCCTGCACGGATGATCGAGATCGTCGAGATCGCGAAGAAGATCGAGATCGCCTACTGCAAGGCGAAGCCTTCCTATTACCCGGGCGGCAATTGCAATGACGTCTGGCTCGACACCCAGAAGCCCCTGTCGCTGGACATGGAAATCAAGGTGTTGCCCGATGGGAACCTGCAGTTCAAGCAGGTGCGCGAGTTCCACGGCCGGTAGCAGTGAAGGTATTTCCCGGTGGCGACACTGGGTTTGGCAGGAGGGCCACTCACATGGGCCGAACGCTGACGCTGGTGGTGTTGTCGATCGCTGTACAGGGCTGCGACTTGCGACTGACGCAGCTCGGGAGTCTGGGCCAGGGCGGCGCGGGTGGCGGCGGGGTGCCCTTGGCGCAGTCGCCGGCGTGCGCGAAATACGTCGGCTGCTACGAAGCGACGGGTGGTGTGAAGAACAGCCTCGACCCGTCGTACGGGCCGCAGGGCTCGTGCTGGTCGTCGGGGCAGGCTGCTTCAGTGGCATGCGGCGAGGCCTGCGCCGTCGGCCTCGACGAGCTGCGCCTTCAGCATCCGAATGAAGCGGCGTGCGGCGGCACACCAGGCGTCGATGCGGGCTGCCCCATCGCCTTGAAGCTCAAAGTGGTCGTGCTGTTGGATCAGTCGGGGTCGATGTGCGTCACAGATCCTCCCGGCAGTCAGGGCGGCGCGGCCGGGTTCTGCCAGTCGATCATCCCGCCTGCGGGAGTCACCGAGCCCGCGCGTGTCCGCGCGTTGAAGGCCCTGATGACCCGGCTCGGCACGCGGGGCGCTCGGGTGTCGCTGATTCCTTTCGCGGGAGCCCCGCAGGGCATCCACCCGGCCTCAGGCTTCACCTCGCCTTCCGACGCCGCGCTGCTGACGGCGATCGCGGGCCTGCAGGGACAGCTGGGAAAGGCGACGGACATGCAGAGCGCCCTCGACGCTGCGCTGCAGGTCGTCACTGAAGACATCGCGGCACTGAAGACGACGCCGGCGGGGACCAGCGAGCTCGCCCAGACGCACTACGGCGTGCTGCTGATCTCGGACGGCACGCCGTTTCCCCGCTGCTCGGCCGATGACGCGCTGCCGACCTACGCAGACTCGACGATGCCCGGCGGCATCTGGCCCGACTCGCCTGGCGCCGGCAGCTACTGCAATGATCCCGACGGTGGCAGCAACGGCGACCGCAACCAGAACGCGGCGCTCTTCGCCAGGGTCACCCAGCTGGTCGGCTTGAAGTCGCAGGGCGCGGCACAGGTGCGCTTCAACGCGCAGCTGCTCTTCAACGCGCAGCGCATCACCGAGTGCGGCCCCATCTGCCAGGACCTCTACGGCACCTACGCAGAGGTTCCGGCGGCGCAGCAGCCGCAGGCCGCGCTCACGGTCGCCCGCTACACGCTGCAGCAGTTGGCGAGCAAAGGCTCGGGCTCCTACGCGGAGGCGCTCGACGATTTCGGTATCTCGACGCTGCCGTCCACACTGCCGAACACCTCGTTCGACCCCGTCTGCCCCTGAGCCGCCGAAGTTGGGGATTCTCGTCGCGCTGCTGCTGGCCGGAAGCCCGATCGAGGTCGAGCCGGGCAGCGCGTGCGTGACAGTGGACTCACTGAGGCAGAGGCTCGCCAGGCTGGGTCCGGGGTTCAGCCTGACCATCCGGCGCGCGAACCAGGCGGTCGTGGTCGACGCGGTGCTCGCCGATGGCCGGGCGATGCGACGCGAAGTTCCCGCGCCTGCCGCCGAGTGCGAAGCCGTCGAGCAGATGATCTTCCTGCTGCTCGCGAGCTGGACGAAGGACAGCGGCGTGCCCCTGGTGCGGGCGCCGCCCGTGGTCGAACGGAAGCCGCGCAGCGCGCCAGTCGTGGTGGTGGCCGAACCTGTCGTCGCGCCCAAGCCGGCCGGCCCGAAGCCAGTTCCGGTGGTGGTGGTCGCGCCGCCGCCAGTGGTGACGCAGGCTCCCTCGGCGGTCGCTGGGCTTCCGCCGGCACCTGCCCCGACGCCGGTGGTGATTCAGCTGATGGCCCGCGGGGGCGTGACTGCGCGGACGCCGCCTGCTCCGCTGCCCGCGGCCGAGCTCGCGCTGACCGTGACGTACGGCGGCTGGGGCGTCGCTCTCTCGGGGGGCTTGTCCGACGCGACCGAACGCGCGCTGGGGCCGTCGAAGGTTTCACTCTCTGCTGGGTGGGCGTCGCTCGGCGTCGCAGCAGTGAAGCGGTTGGGAAGCCGGCTCGCGGTGGAAGGAGCGATTGGCGGCAGGCTGCTGGCGCTGGCGGCGGCGGCGACGCAGCGCGCGACGCTGGTCTCGGGTGGCGCGTACGCGGAAGCGGGGCTCACCTGCCGAATCGCCGGCCCGCTTCATCTCGGCGTCTGGGGCAGCACGTCAGTGCGAACGAACGAAGAACGGCTGAGCATCGGAGGCATCGACGCCTACGTGACAGTGCCGCGCTGGCAGTTCACCGCCCTCGCCGGAGCTGGGCTTCAATGGCCCTGACCGTCGACGCTGCCGCTGCTTCGCAGCGCGCGCAGGCCAACGTGCGCGAGCTCTACCTGCGCCACGCCCCCGAGCTGCGCCAGGCGATTCACCGGCTCGCCGGCGGCGTGCTCGATGCCGACGATCTGCTGCAAGACGTGTTCGTCATCGCGGTGCGCCGTGCCGACGCGCTGTCGGCCGCGCAGTCGCCCACCGCCTGGCTCTACGGCGTCGCGTCGAAAGTCGTTTCGGGCCGGCTTCGCACGTCTCGCTGGCGCCGCTGGCTCGGCCTCGAGGCGGCGGCCGAAGCCGTCAGCGGAGACTCGCCGCAGCTGTCGCTGGAACAACGCGAGGCCCGCCGCAGCGTCGAACTCGGGCTCTCGAAGCTCTCAGGCACGCGGCGCGAAGTGCTGGTGCTCTTCGAGCTGCAGGGGCTTTCGGGCGCCGAGGTGGCGCAGGCCCTGAACATCCCCGTGAAGACCGTCTGGACGCGGCTGTTCTACGCGCGTCGGGACTTCGCGATCGCATTGAAGGAGGCAGGCCATGACTGACGAAGAGAAGGCTGCGGCCGCGCTGAAGACGGTCGCGACGATTCCCGCGCGCCCGGTGCACGCCGGCGACTGGGAAGACGTGCTTCACCGCGCCGCGCGCCCGGATCGCAGCTGGCCCGCCCTGGCGCTGGTGGCGGTGGCGATGTTGATCGCGGTCGCGGCAGGGCTCGGGTGGCAGCGGTACCAGGCGCCGACGCTGTCGCCATCGCGCGAGGCGAAAGTGGCAGTGAAAGACGATGGAGCGGTGGCGCTGTCGTGGGGCCGCCTCGAGGTGAAGTCGCGGACGCCGGCGAGGCTGGTCACTCCGCACGTGGTGAGCGTCACTGCGGTCGGGCGCGTCGCCGCCGAAGTGGATTCGCACTCGACCTTCGTCGAGGTCTTCGAAGGCTCGGCGAGCGTCCGCACCGACAGCGAGACGATCGAGCTGCACGCGGGCGAATCACGGCGATGGCCGAACGCTCCTGCGCTGCCCGCGAGCCTTCGCGTTTCCGAAGCGGTGATGCCTGGCGCGTGCGACGAGCGGCCGAAGTCCGAACAGGCCGGGTGTTGGCTGAAAGAAAGCCGCGGTGACGGGCTGTCAGCGCAGGTGGCGCTCTATCGCCGCGGGGCACTGGCCGAATCACTGCGCCGCTTTCCCGCTGGCGTGCTCCACCCGGAAATTCGCCTCGGCCTGCTGCGGCAGTGGATCGAACGGAACCAGCTCGAGGCGGCACTGCGCGAGGCGATCGACTTCGAGCAGGCCTGCCCCGATGATCCGCGCCTCGACGTCGTCCGCGCGCTTCGGCGGACGCTCGAGAGCCGCGGGGTTCACTGAACGAAGAGCTCGAACTGCGCCGGAAACTTTCCTTCGGTCGTGGTGCCGAAGCTGAACACCGCGAAGAGCATGTCGCAGCGTTCTTTCTCGGCCGCGAAGTCGCACGCGGCCAGCTGCTGCTTCAGCTCGCTCAGCGGTACGAGGTTGCCCGGGTCTGGCTTGAACCCCGCCGAGGAATAGCCGGCGTCGTGCGGTGACTCGAAGCGGTGGCACAGCGCGCAGTTCGTCTGGGTCGCGTTCATCTGCACCCTTTCGTAGGGCGCAGCGTCGGCGACGCCGCCATCGATCGGAAACGCGAGCTCGGCCTTCACCGTTCGGCCGGGAGCGACGAGCTGCCCGAACTCCAGCAGGTGCTTGCCCGTGCCGTCGGGCACCACCGCGAGAATCAGCCCGTCGAGCATCAGGAAGAGTCGCGGGCTTCTGCGCCCTTCAGCCGGCTGCGCGCTGAACACGCTGGTGCTCGCCACCACTGCCAGCGGCCGCGGCAGGCCGGCAATCACGCACGGAATGTCGACCGGGCGCGGCAGGGCGTTGATGCGATCCACCACCTGCTGAATCGTCTTCGGCGACGCGTCTGGCAGCCGGCACTTGTCCCACGGCGTGCCCGCATCTATGGGCGGCACGTTGGCTCCGCCGCACCCCACCAGCAACCCGAGACACGCCAGAAACGGTTTCAACGCGCCAGTTTGGCGAGCGCGCTGGTCTTCAGCAGCGCCGGGATGATCGTCTCGATGAGGCCGCTGATCATCGCGTTCTTCCAGCGGCCCGCTTCGGCGATTTCCACCCGGTACTTGTGGTTCGGAATCGCCACGAAACGGAAACGCTCGCGTTGGGTGCCAGTGTCGTCGGCCGAGCTCGCGACGATCGCGCTGGCGCCGCTGGTCACCGTGAAGCGGGAGTAGCCCGCGTCGACCAGCAGCCTCTCGATCTTCGCAGAATCGCCTTTCCCGGGAGTCATGGGCCCTGCAGATACCAGATTGGACCCGATCCGTCCCGCGCCCCTTCCTTCAGTGGCAGATGGTGGTCACGGGTCTGCCAGCCGTTCGACCGTGGTGAGGGCTTGACCGCCACCGAGCGCGAGCCCGTGGATCAGCGCGCGCCGTGGCCCGGGCTCGGCCTGAAGGCGCAGCAGGGCGGCGACGATCCGCAGCAGCCCCCCCGAGGCGTTGAGCCCGAATCGGCGATGATCGTCGATGCGGGTGACCCCGGGCAAAAGCTCTTCGCCCAGACAAGACAACCCCAGAGCGCCAGAGGCCATCGCCTGCGCGAGCAGCGCCTGCGTCTGAGCCGGTGACGCCAACGCGCCGTCGGCCACTGGGTGGTTGGCCCACGCGCACCCCCGCACACACAGCAGCGACGGCTCGCGGCTCAGCAGCAGCGCGCCTGCTCCGCACGGCGCGTTCAGCCGCGTGGGGTGCTCGGGCGGCAACAGGTCGCCGAGCGCTGGCGGGGCGTCGTCGGCCGCGACCACCAGCACCCGCTCGGCCCGCCCATCGGTGAGCAGGCCGAGGGCGACCTGCAGCGCGCTCTCGCCAGACAGCTCACGGGCCGACGTGGTCATCCCGATGCCTTTGAGGCCGAGCTGGATGCCAAGCTGCCCCGCCACCGCGTGGTAGACCGATTGGTAGAACGCGAGCGGGCTGCCGTGCTCAATGCCGCGCCGCGCGAGGCCCTCGAGAAACCCGGTCGCCGCCTGGAGGCTGCCGTACGCGGTGCCGATCACCAGGGCGGTGCCCTCGGCGGGGTTGGCCCCGAGCGCCTCGCGCGCGGCTTCCAGTGCCATCCGTTCGAGCCCACTCATCCGCGAGGTGCGGCTCGTCGCCCGGTCTCCCGCCACGTCGGACCACGGGCTGGCGATCGGCGCATGCGGGAGTGCTGCCGCCAGGTCCCGGCAGTTCGCGATTCCCGCAGCGAACACCCCCATTCCGTGGACGAACGCCACCGGCTGGATGGGTCGGGTTCGGGGGGGCAAGGGCGCCGCGCCGCGAGCCTGGAAGGCAAGGCAAGCGTTGTTGCCGCCGAAGCCGAACGAGTTGCTCAGCACCGCCGAGCCGACGAACGTGACGCCGCTGGTCGGCACATGCGCGAGTTCGCACGCTGGGTCTGGGCTCTGCAGCCCAGTCGTCGGCGGAGCGCGGTGGGTCTCGAGCAGCGCCAGACAGAGCGCCGCCTCGACCGCGCCGGCTGCCCCGAGGGTGTGGCCGGTGAGTCCCTTCGTCGAGCTCACCCAGGGCCGGGCCACTGCGCCGAACAGCGCATTGATCGCCAGCGCTTCCACCCGATCGTTCGCGTCGGTCGCCGTGCCATGCGCGTTGATGTAGCCAACGGCGTCGAGGGTCAGCCCCGCCTCGTCGATCGCGCCACGCATCGCGGCGACCATTCCCACGCCGGTCGGGTCGGGCGCGGTCTGGTGGTAGGCGTCGACCGCGCAGCCCCAGCCGATCACCTCGCCGAACACCTTCGCGCCCCGCGCTTCGGCCAGCTCCAGCGGCTCGAGCAGCAGGAACGCGGCCCCTTCCGCAACCGCCACCCCCGAGCGCTTCGCATCGAACGGGCGCGGGACCCCGCGGCTCAACAGACGCAACGCGTTGAAGCCCGCGTAGGTCATCAGGCAAAGGCTGTCGACCCCGCCGACCAACGCCCACGGCGCTCCTTGACGCACGCGCAGCGCCCCGTAGCCGATCGCGTTCGAGCTCGAGCTACACGCGGTGGCGAAGGTGTGGCATTCGCTCGAGACCTTCAGCCGCGACGCGAGCTGAAACGCCACTTCTCCCATTGGGTGATGGCGCATTCGCCGCGCGGGCTCCGCGCCCGGCACCCCGAAGGCGCGCGCGAAGGCCTGCTCGGACTCGTAGATGCTGCCCGTGGTGGTTCCGACGACAATGACGCCGGGCGTCGACGGCGAGAAGTCACCGAGCGCATCACGGGCCGCGCACCATCCGAGCTGCACCACGCGCGCGGCGTCGTCTGGGGCGCCTTCGAGCGCGGCCGCGGGCACCTGCCCCACCGGCGAGCCCGCCAGCTGGGGCGCCGCGAACAGGGCGATCGGCCCGAGCGCGCAGGGCTGCTGCACCAGCGCCTCGGCATGGCGCGACAGGCCGCGACCCAGACAGGTCAGCACCCCCACCCCGGTGACAGCGACGCGGTTCACTTACTTCGAAGGGGTCGGCATGCTCCCCTCTACATAATCGCGTGACGTGAAGCATGCAGGCCCGTGGCCGAAACTTCTCGAGGGCGGCTGTGTTCAGCCCCGCATGCGCGCACTTCCCGCCTTCATTCTCTGTCTGGCCGCCTGTGGTGCTCCCTCGACGACGGCCTCCGACGCCGGCGTACCCGACAGCGGCCCGGCCACGGTCACCTCCTACTACCGCGACATACAGCCGCTGTTCGAACGGTCGTGCACCAGCTGCCACAAAGCTGGAGGCATCGCTCCCCTCGCCTTCGATATGCCCGAAGCCGCTCAGGGCCTGGCGTCGCCGATTTTGATCGCGATTGAGAGCAAGCGGATGCCGCCGTTCTACGCGAGCGCCGACTGCAATTCGTACCAGCACGACCCGCGCCTCTCGGCTTCAGAGACGGCGCTGGTGAAGGCGTGGGTGGAAGAGGGCGCTCCATTGGGCAACCTCGCCGACGCGCGCCACGCCGAGCTTCCCCTGGCAATCGTCGTTCGCCCTGACGTGACGATGTCGATCGGCGCCGACTTCGACGCTCGCACGATGGATGGCTCGCTGGACAACTACCGCTGCTTCGCGCTCGACCCGAAGACGACCACCGACGTGATGGTGCCCGCGTACGAAGTGCTGCCCGGCAACGTCGCGCTGGTGCACCACGTGCTCGCGTACACTGTCGCGCCGGCGCAGGTCGCCGAGCTCGAGAAGCTCGACGCCGCCGCGCCCGGCCCCGGCTACCCGTGCAAGCAGGGCGGCGTCGGCATCAGCGGAACCATTCAGAACCAGATCGCCGGCTGGGTGCCGGGGGCGATGCCCACCCGCCTGCCCATCGGCACCGCGCTGAAGCTGCCCGCCGGCAGCCGCATCGTGATTCAGATTCACTACAACCTGAACGCGCTGGGCCACGCGGGCGTCTCACCGCTGGACCAGACGAAGCTCGCGCTCGAGCTCGCGCCCACCAACGCCCTGAACACCGCCCGCATTCTTCCGATGCTGAAGCACAACCTCGACATCAAGGCGTTCGAGCCCCAGTCGGTGCAGGTCGGCGAACTGCCCGCCGGCCTGCTCTACGCAGACGCGACCGTCTATTCCGTCATGGGCCACATGCATCAGCTCGGCACGCGCGTGAAGCTCGAGCGCATCGCGGCCGACGGCACCGCCCAATGCATGCTCGACGTGCAGAACTGGGACTTCAACTGGCAGCGCACGTACGAGCTCACCACGCCGGTCAAGCTCGCGAAGACCGACAAGCTGCGCATCACCTGCACGTACGACAACTCGCCGCCGAACCAGCCCGTCATCAACGGCGTGCAGCAGATGCCGCGCGATGTGACCTGGGGCGAGAGCAGCTTCGACGAGATGTGCATGACCTACATGACTTTCACTCAGTAGCGTTCAGGGCTGCCCAGAGGTACGGGGTAGCCCATGAGAATCGTCATCACGCGCGCGAGCCAGGTGCCGCGAAGGAGCTCAACGCGTTCACCACCTATTCCATCAACGCCCTCGGCCCTCTTCGCGTCACCGGTGCGCTGTTGCCGCAGCTGCGCGAGGGGACGACGAAGAAGGTGCTGCACCTCACCAGCGGCATGGGCTCCATCGGCGACAACACCTCAGGGGGCGCGTACGGCTACCGGATGTCGAAGGCCGCGTTGAACATGGGCAACCGCAGCATGGCGATCGACCTGAAGCGCGACGGCATTCACGCCGCGGTCATCAACCCGGGCTGGGTGAAGACGGACATGGGGGGCGAGGGCGCTCCTGTCGCAGTGGCCGAGTCGGCGGCAGGAATCCTCGCGCAGCTCGACGCGCTGTCGGCGAAGATCAGCGGCGGGTTTCTCGACTACAGCGGCAAGCAGTGGCCCTGGTAGAGGCGTTTCTTCTTTCGGTCGAGTGGAAGGACACCGCCCGCGGCGTCGAGCTCACCCTGTGGGCGGCCTCGAACACCAGCGGGCCTGTGCGCGCCACCATCACCGGGCAGGAAGCGGTGATGTTCGTGCCCCGCCACTGGCCGACGCAGGCCGGGCGCCGAGAGTCGCGCCCGCTGCGTACGCTGGAAGGCACCGACGTCGACGCGATCTACTTCCTCAGCCAGCGCGCGCTGCTGCAGGAGCGCGATCGCATTCGTCTGGACGGCGGCGTCGCGCTCGAGTCCGACGTGAAGCCGTCGGCCCGCTTCACGATGGAACGCTTCATCAACGGCGGCCTGGCGCTGAACGGGGTCGCGCGCGTCAGTGGAAACGTCACCACGTTTCTCGACCCCCAGGTTCGCGCTGCCGAGGTGAGCCCGCGGCTGTCGAGCTTGAGCCTCGACCTCGAGACCGATGGGTGGGACGGCCCGATTCTGTCGATCGCCCTCGCCAGCGCCACGAACGAGCACGTCTTCATGGTGCGCGAAGGCACCGACGGCCCAGGCGTTTCGTTCTTTGCGAACGAGAAGCGCGCGTTGGAAGCCGCGTTTGCGCAGATCCGCCTCGCCGACCCTGACGTGCTGCTCGGGTGGAACGTGGTGGAGTTCGACCTTCGCGTGCTCGAGGCGCGCTGCCTGGCCGTGGGTCTGCCGCTGGCAATCGGGCGGGCGGGGGAAACGGCGAGGGTGCTCGCGGGCTCGGGTCAGTCGGTGTCGATCGCGCGCGTACCGGGCCGCGTGGTGCTCGACGGCGTCGCGACGTTGAGAAATGCGTCGTGGGCTTTCGAGCGCTACACCCTCGAGCATGTCGCGCAGAGCGTGCTTGGCCGGGGGAAGAAGCGCGCGCATGGCGTGGACCCGTTGGCCGAGATTCGCCGCATGTACCGCGAAGACCCGGAAGCGCTCGCCGCCTACAACCTCGAAGACGCCCGGCTCGCGCGCGACATCTTTCAGAAGGCGCAGCTGGTCGAGTTCGCCGTCGCGCGCGCGAAGCTCACCGGACTTCCGATGGATCGCCAGGGCGGCTCGGTGGCGGCCTTCGATCACCTCTACTTGCCGAAGCTGCACCGAAGGGGGTTCGTCGCGCACGACGTGGGCGTCTCGTCAGACCCCACTGCGTCGCCCGGCGGCCACGTGCTCGACAGCGTCCCCGGCCTCTTCACCAACGTCGCGTCCTTCGACTTCCGGTCGCTGTACCCGAGCATCGTCCGCACCTTTCAAATCGACCCGTTGGCGTTGTGGGCGCGCGGCGTAGATCCGGTGCAGGGCTTCGACGGCGCCGCGTTTGCGCGCGAGGGCGGAATTCTTCCCGAGATCATTTCGCACCTTCACGACGAACGAACCCGCGCGCGAGATGCCGGCGACGAGACGCTGTCGACGGCGATCAAGATTCTGATGAACTCCTTCTACGGCGTCCTCGGAGCGCCCGGCTGCCGCTTCTTCGACCCCCGCCTCGCCTCTTCCATCACCAGGCGCGGCCACGAGATCATCGAACGCTCGCGCGCGTGGTTCGAGGCGAAGGGGATGGCGGTCATCTACGGCGACACCGACTCTCTCTTCGTACAGCTCGACCCCGCGTTGAGCCCCGAGGCGCTGGATGACGAAGGGAAGCGCCTGGCGAAGTCGCTGAACGCGTGGTGGGCCGAGCAGCTCGCCGCCGAGCACCGGCTGACGAGCTTTCTCGAGATCCGCTTCGACACGCTCTACTTGAAGTTCCTCATGCCGACGATGCGGCGCTCAGAGAAGGGCTCGAAGAAGCGGTACGCCGGCCTCAACCGGAAAGGCGAGCTCGTCGTCCGCGGGCTCGAGGCAGTGCGTACGGACTGGACCCCGCTGGCGCGCGAGGCCCAGCGCGAGCTGCTGCGGAAGTTGTTCGCGGGCGAGCCGTACGAGCCATGGCTGCTGTCGCTTCGCCGCCGGCTTCTCGCGGGCGAGCTCGACGATCAGCTCGTCTATCGCAAGCGCCTTCGCCGCGATGTCGACGACTACACGTCAGCCCCGCCGCACGTGAAGGTGGCGCGCCTGCTCGCCGAGGCAGAGACCGAGCAACAAGGGCCAACGCACGAGGTCGAGTACGTGATGACGACGCGCGGACCCGAGCCGTTGGCGCTGCGCACTGCGCCGTTGGACTACCCGCACTACCTCGACAAGCAGCTGGCTCCGGCGATGGACGTCGCGTTGGGGTTGCTGGGCACGTCTTTCGACAAGGTCGCCGGCGATCAGCTGCGATTGGGGCTCTGAAGCATCGTGGGCTCTGCTTCGATTGTGGCGTGTCGCTTCACCTGCGCCCGGCCACGCAGGCGGCCGCTCTTTTCAGAAATCGAGGTGGATGTGGCTGGTTTCGGTGTTCCGGAACCCGCCGTACTTCGCCGCCACCGACTGGATCATCGCCGCGTTCGGCAGGTCGAGGTCGACGGCGGTGCCGCTGTAGTGGTTCGAGCCGGTGCTGTGGTGACCCCCGGTGAGCGCGTTGATCTGAATGTGGCCGCGCTTCGCCATCTCGACCAGCGCCTTCATCATCGACAGCTGTGGAGTGACGTAGCCGCCCGTCGCGGGGACGAAGGCCTTGTCGCCACGCGCGAGGCGCTCGAGGTTCTTGCGGTCAGAGCCGGTCGACAGGCCCGACCAGAAGCTCACGTTCTTCGACTTGAGAAGGAACTGGGCGCAGCCCTTCACCGTGCCCAGGTTCATCGGGCGGATGACGTGGTTCACGCGATTGAGGCCCAGCTCTTTGCGAGCGCGGTTCGTCGCGTCGAGCCCCATCTTGTATTCGGCCGGGCGCAGGTGCTTCAGCGCGCGCGACTTCAGCTTCGCGTTCACCTGGCGGTCGTGCTTGATCTCGGCGTGGTCGTGCTTGATCACCGCGCGGTCGTGCGCGATCGCAGATCGATCGGTCGCGAGCTCGGCACGTTTGGCGACGATGGTCAGGTGCTGCTTCGCCTTCAGGTCGCGATCGGCGTCGATCTTCGTGTCGAACCGCGACGCGGTGTCGGTGCGGCGCTGGGTGACATCGGCCAGCTGCTGCAGCAGGGCCGGGCGCTGCTGAACGCCCGGAGCCACCGCGTCGTAGTCGAAAGTGTCTGCCTCGAGCTGCGCAGCGATCTCCGACCTCTGCTGATCCAGCGGCTTCAGCGCCTTGTCTTTGGCTGCCACGGTCTTGTCCAACGACTTGTCGGCGCGGTCGAACAGCTTGTGCGCGACGTCGCCGGCCTTCTTGTCCTTCGTCAGCTCCTTCTGGTGCTTCTCGAGCGTCCGCGTGTCCTTGCGCAGGGCCTTGTGGTCGTTGTCTCCCTCGCGGCGCGCCTTGCGCAGCTTCGCGAGGTCGTGGTGGAGCCGCTGAACCGCAGGACTGAGCGCCATGGTGTTGTCTCCGGTGTGAAGCGTTGCCTTCAGGACTTTGCAGAACCGGTGCCCTGCCCAGGCCCCAGGGAGATCAGGCGCTTGGCCTCAAGCGTGTGTGCGGCGCAGGCGGCACTGTCACCTGCAGACTTCAGGGTAGGGTTGGCCGCCGATGGTCCTTTTCTGGCTTGTGCTCGCGTCCGCTCCGGTCGTCCTCGAGGGCTCCATTCCCGGCCCCGTGCGCGAACACCCGGTTCGCGTTCTCGTCTGGACGCCGGGCAATTTCCTGAAGACGCCATCGCAGAGCCTCGTCATCCCCGCCGGCGCTGCGCTGACCTTCCGGTTCGAGGTCGACCTGGGCCAGTGGTGCGTCAGCGCCTTCGAAGACGAGAACGCCAACGGCAAGCTCGACATGGGGTTCTTCGGCCCCAGAGAGCCCAGTGGCTTCTGGCGGCCCTACTCGGCCTGGCGCAAGCCGCGGTTCGATGACGTGGGCCGCACAGTCGACGCGCCGATGAAGGGGATCGAGATCATCCTCGACTGAGGGCGGCTGGGCGTTAGCTTGGGCCAACCATGATTCCTCCTCGCCCGCCCATTCATTCCGCCATCGTCCCCGTTCAGCAGAACTACCACGCAGATCTGGTCCAGGAAGTCGCCGCAGCCGTGGCTGCCGAGAAGGTGGTGGTGGTCGGCGTGAAGTGGCTCGGCCCGGGCAAGGCCGCGCGCAAAGTGCTCGACGCCGAAGGCATTCCCTACAAGTACCTGCAGTACGGCAGCTACCTGTCGGGCTGGCGGCGCCGCCTCGCGCTGAAGATGTGGGTCGGCTGGTCCACGTTTCCGCTCATCTTCATCAACGGCACTTTCATTGGCGGCGCCAGCAACCTGCGCAAGCTTCGCGACGGCGGGCAGCTGAAGCCGATGGTCGAAGCGCCCCGCAGCTGACGGCCTAACCCTGGCCGAGCTGCGCGAGCAGCGTCGCGCGGTGCTCCGGGTCGAACTTCTCGATCAGCGCCTCGAGCGTCGACTGCTGAAGGTCCGGCCACAGCGCCCGCCCCGCGAGGATCTGACCCAGCACCATGGCTGCCGCCGGCTGTTCGCCCGCGCCCGCCATCGCCTTGACCAGCGCGAGGCCGGCCGGGAGTGAGTTGTTGAGCACGCCCGCCGCCGACCGCAGCAGCGCAAGGCTGAAGGTCGGCGAGTAATCCTCACCATCGGCGGCCGCGGCGAGAATCAGCTCGGCCCGACGCGACGACGCCGACGCGCTGATCTGCTTCAGCTGCAACGCCGCGTCTGCCGTCTTCTCGGCCTCCCACAGCGCCCGAGCACGAACCAGCCGCACCTGCAGCTCGAGCGTGGCCTTCGCGTCCTGCCACGTCTTCCCCAACGCTCCGGCCCGGGCCTGTGCGTCTGCGACCGAGATGGTGGCCGCCTCGTCCAGCAGCTCGACCACGACTTCCGGAAGCTGGGTCGCGTACGCGCCGATGCCGAGGTCGAGCAGCCGCAGCTGGCCTTCGACTTTGAGCGCGTTCGCCGGGTCGTCGATGCGGGCCTTCAGCGCTTCGTACACCGCGAGCCGCGCGCCCTTGAGCTTCGACACCGCTGACTTCTTCGGCTTCTTCACCGCCGTGCCCATGGACACTTTCTACTTCAACAGGCCGTCGCTGCGGCGGCTCTGAAGTAGGGTGCGCGCCTCTCGATGCGTTCCTCGATCGTCGCCGTCTTGCTCACCTTCTCTGCCGCGACCTTTGCTCAGCCGGCAGAGCCTGTCGCGGCCGAACCTGTTCCCGCCCCCGCCCCCGAGCCGGGCTTCCTCAGCAGGTTGAAGCTGACGATCGGCCTCGGCGCCTTCGGCGACGCGTACCCGGTGTCGACGGTGAAGCGGTCGTTGATGGGTGGCACGCGGTTCTGGCTCGGCACGCGCCTGCCGGGCTGGTTGGCGCTGCGCGGTGTCTTCGAGATTGGCTACATCACGGTGAACCCGTTTCCGGGCCGCGGCTCAGACGGCATTCTCGAAGGCGCCGGCCTCGAGCTCGCGCTGGACTATTTTCCCAACCTCAAGCCGTTCATCCGCTTCATGTACAACGCCGTCGTCATCCGCCTCTCGAACATCGGCATGGCTGGCTCAGACGGAATTCTGCTGAACAACGGGTTCTTCGTGCACCTCGGCGCGCGCTACGGGTATGTCGAGCTGCACCTTGGCTTCGGCAGGGACTTGTCGGGCGGCTTCGCTCCCGGCGTCGGCTTCAGCCTCAACTGGCTTCACTGAAGCTTCGAAAGGTAGCCGATCAGCATCTGGGTGATTTCGTCCGACCAGCGGGCAACCTCGGCCGCGTCCGGGTGTTGTTGTGCCAGCTGCTTGCCGACCGCCGTGATGGTGGTGAACAGCAGCTCGCCCGCGAACCGGCGCTGCCGGGGGCTCGCCAGCGGGGCTGTTTCGACGATGAAGGACTGCACGATCGCCTTGCTGAGCTCCCGCCCCGCGCGTGACTCGGGAACTTCGACGCAGCTCGGCGCCGCCGCATGCAGCGCCGCCTCCGACTGGAAGAACTGGTGAATCATCGCGCCCAGGCGTTCTTCGGGCGGCGTCGCCGGGTCACCGAGAAGCGCGCCCATCGTCGAGCCGGTTCTCTGCCACTCGTCGACCTGCAGCCTGAATAGAATCGCCTGCTTGTTCGGGAAGTACTGGTAGAGCGAGCCGACGCTGACGCCCGCCGTTTCTGCGACCCGAATCGTGGTGAACCGCGAAGCGCCTTCCCTCTCGAGAACGCGAATCGCCGCGACGAGAATGTCGGCGACGAGCTGGGTCGAGCGCGCCTGCTTCGGAACCTTCCTCGGGGTGGCAGCGTGGTGGAGGTTCTGGGTCATGCCCGTTCGCAAAGCAATTGCCGTGCGCGGGCGTTTCCCGGTGAAACCCTTCGAGAACGTGCAGGCCGGTGCACAGCTGCGCACCGGCCGGCACGGGACCTTCAGTGAATCGCACCGCCAGGCTCGAGGCCGCTGGGCACTTCGTCCGGAACCGTGCGATCGAACTCGCCGTCGCTGATCGCCTCTACGTCGGTGGCGTAGCGGCCCTGGGGCGCCTGCACCCCGCGCAGGTCGTTGTCAGGGCAGGGCGCAGGTGCAGAAGCCGAATCGCAGAAGTTACTTCTCTCGCGCGCTCAGCACGTAGGGCACGCGAATCGAGACATCTTCGTTGAGCGCCGCGAACGTGAACTGATCCATCGAAGACGAGACGCATTGGGTGAAAGAAGGCCGGTCGAGGTCATCGGAAACGCGAACCTCGTTCACCCGATGCGGAGCGCTCAGGTCCAGCTCGACCACCAACGTTCCCTGGAGCGTGGGCGTCTGTTTGAGCTCACGCTCGAAGCACGTCTGAACCGCCGCGCGCTTCTGTTCGGCGATCGCACGCGCGATGTGCTCGCCATTTCCATCTTCGATCGAAGGCTCGGGCGGCGCGGCGGGTTCAGTCGGGGCGGCGGCCTCGATCGCAGCTGCCTCTTCAAGCGTCTCTTCTTTCACCACCGGAACAGCCGCCGCGAGCAGCGGAGGCGCCGACAACGCACGCGCACGTCGCGCCGACTTCGCCACGACCGGCTTCGCGCGCCGCTTCGGCGGCAGGGGCGCCAGGTCGGACTCGGGCTCGGGCTCGCCGACCACGGTCACCACTGGAGGTGCCGCGGCCTCGACCGAAGCCGGACGCGAGAGGGCATACCCGCCCGCCGCCAGCAGCACGCCCACAACACAACCCAGCAACACCCGTCGTCCGCGATGCAACCCGAAGGTCGCGGTGAGGTCCGGCTCGTCTTCTGTGGGCATCGCGCTCTCGTCGGTAGACAGCTCTACCGTTGGTTGCGCGACGCCCTCGAAGTGATCAGGGAATCTCGACGCCCTTGAGCACGGCCTGCTTATCGGCCTCGATGACGACCTCGACGGGGGCGCTCGACTTTCCGTTCATCTTGAAGAGCACCGTGTGCTTGCCGGCTGGCACCTCGAGCGAGCTCGACACCGCCAACGGCGTCTTCTTCCCGGTGTTCTTGCCGTCGATCCAGATCTCGGCGCCCGGCGGCTTCGATGACGCGGCCAGCCTTCCCTTCCCAGCCGGCGCCGGCTTCGCCTCGGCCTTCGGCTTCTCTTCCTTCGCCGCGGGGGCAGGCTTTGCCTCGGCCTTCGGCTTCTCTTCCTTCGCTGCGGGGGCAGGCTTTGCCTCGGCCTTCGGCTTCTCTTCCTTCGCCGCTGGAGCAGGCTTCGCCTCGGCCTTCGGCTTCTCTTCCTTCGCCGCGGGGGCAGGCTTTGCCTCGGCCTTCGGCTTCTCTTCCTTCGCCGCTGGAGCAGGCTTTGCCTCGGCCTTCGGCTTCTCTTCCTTCGCTGCGGGGGCCGCCGTCTCTTCCTTCGCCGCAGGGGCCGCCGGCGCCGGCGCCGGCTTCAGCTTCGCGTGCAGCGCGACGACCGCCTTCTCGGTCTTGGCAAACACTTCGGCGTCTCGCAGCCGCCCGTTCAGCTTCGCGTCGGCAGGAGCCTTCTCGTTCAGCGCCTTGAACCGTGCGTCGATCTCGAAAGCCGTGTTCGTGTACTCGCGATACAGCGCCTGCAGCTCGGGGCTCTTGCTCAGCACCGCGGGGTCGTCGGCAATCTTCTTTTCCACTGCTTCGCGCATCTGCACGTAGACGGGGAAGGTCACCGAGGCCTCCGGCGCCGCAGGCGTGGGCGCCGGGGTTGGAGCCGGAACCTGCTTCTCGCCCTTCGTTTTCACCGCGACCTTCACGTCTTCCTGCGCGGCCTTCACCTGCTCCTGTGCGTCTTCACCGGCCGCGGCCGCCGCCTTCATCGCGTCGTCGGCCTGCTTCTGCGCGGCGGCGATCTGTGCTTCGACGTCGCCACCCGTCCCGCCCGCCATTGTCCCGCCGCCGACGCCGGCAGGGGTCGACAGGCGTCCGATGGCTCCGAAGACACCGCCGACGAGCACGATCCCACCGAGCACCAGCAGCACCGTGCGGAACCACTTCACCACCTCGAACTTCACCATCCACGAGTAGGTGACGAAGAGGACCACGACCGTGCCCAGCGCAGACAGAATCGGCTGCACCATCGCGACCAGCCTGAACGGAACCAGGCCGAGCAGGGTTCCGATGCCGGTGGGCAGCACGACCAGCGCGGTCGCCGTCATGAACATCAGGAAGTAGTTGGTGCGCGAGCGCTCGTCCGACTCGCCCTTCAGCTTCATCACCACCCACGAGACCACCGGGTGCCAGATGAAGCCCGTCACCACGCTCGCGATCACCGCGATGATTGCCGGCACCAACAACGTTCCGACGATCAACCCTCCGATGCTCAACGTCCCCGACACCAGCTGCACGATCAACGTCGAGATGAACCCGACCGCGGCGCTGAAGAGGTTCACCGGCAGCGCGTAGGCGATGAGCTCCATTCGCCCCTTCGCCTCGTGCTTCTGTTCCTCGACGCCTTTGCGAATCGTGCCCATCGGGTTGACGATCATCAGCGGCACGGCGGCCAGGTAGAACGCGATCGCCTTCGGCACCGCGACGAGGAAGTACTTAAGGCCCTTGTCTCCGCCCGCGATCACGTCGTCCGCCGGCGCTTCCTCTTCCTGCGGCGTTTCTTCCTCGGGCTCGGCGGCCGGCTTTGCTTTCGCCCGCGGCACCGCCTGCGCACGAACGGTGTGCATCACCGGCCTTTCAGCTTCTTCCTCTTCTGCTTCCGGCTGCTGCTCGTCTGCCGCCACTTCCACCGTCGGCGGGCCCGGCTTCCCCTTCGCAGGCACCGGCGCAAACTGCGGCGCCCCGTAACCAATCAACGTCTTCGACGAAGACTCTTGCGTCACCGGCGCCTGCGCCATCGCCGTCGCCACGCGATCGGCCGAGAACCCGACCAACGTCGCCGTCGTCGACTGCTCTTCGGGACGAGAAGCCGGAGCCGGTGAACGCGGTGCCTGCGCCATCGCCGCCGCCACGCGATCTGCCGAGTACCCAATCAGCGTCTTCGCCGTCATGTCCGGCTCTTCGCTGGCTGCCGCCGGCTGCTCGACCGTTACCGCCGCCGGAGCGCCGTACCCAACCATCGTCTTGTTCGAAGCCTCAGCCGACGCGCGTTCAGACGAGTACCCAATCATCGTGGGGTTCGCCGACTCGGGCTCGGGCGCTTCCTCCTCGACCTTTGGCGCAGACCGCCGCACCGCCTGCACCGACGGCTTCGTGTCGAAGATCGGCGCCGCCATCATCACGACCGTGTGCTGCAGCTTCGGGTCCCAGATCCTCATCACTTCCAGTTGGGTGTCCGACATCGTGATGATGTCGCCCACCCGGATGTTGGTCGCCTCCTTGCCGACCACCACGTCGGCGATCTTCGTGCCGTTCGTCGAGCCCAGATCCTGAATCAGCCAGTCCGTGCCGTCGGCGAAGATCCGCGCGTGCCGGCTCGAGAGGCCTTTGTCCTGCAGCTGCAGGTCGGCCGCACCGCCTTCGCGGCCAATCGTGTGACCTTCGTTGGGCACTTCGATCACGTCACCTGAGGTGAGGTTCCGGAGTTCAATGGGCATGGGGCCGTAAGGCTGCCTGACGTCGCCTCTCGATGCACCAACTTGAAGTGCCAGCAGACGTGCGCGGCGGCTGGCCACCCGTTAGCCCTTCAGCCTTGCTCCGTTCATCCGTTGCCACCTCTATCCGGTCGCATCCCACCTTCCAGCACTCGAACCTGCTGAAGAAGGCGTGGGTCCTGCCCGTGGCGAAGCTCTATTCGCCGCTGTTGTCGCAGGGCTTTACGTCCATCTGCGGCCCCACCAGCGTCGCCAACGTCCTGCGGTCGATGGGCGTCCGCGCCGGCAAGAACCCGCTCAAAGGCTTCGGGGTGAGAGCGATGAGCCTCGACCAGCTCGCTGCCGAATCGTCCGAGATCGTGCCGGCGCCGTGGCGGGTGACCGCCGTCCGCCCGGACTCCGCCGAGGCGCTTCGGTCTGAGCTCCGCGCTTCCAACGACGGGTCGCGCCGCTTCGTCACCAACTTCGCGCGGTCGTCTCTCTTCGGCGGCGGCAGCGGCCACCACTCTCCCATCGGTGGCTACCTCGAGGAAGAAGACCTCGCCTTCGTGCTCGACGTGAACGCTGGCTATGGCCCCTGGCTGGTCAGCACCGAACGTCTTTTCGACGCGATGAACACCGTCGCCGACTGGGCGACCGGCCGGACGCGCGGCCTGGCGCGATTCGAACGCTGACCTTCGATTTAAGGGCTTGCCAGCCGGCCAGCCCTTCAGCGAGAGCAGCTGAAAATGCCTGCGTGCGGCCTCGACTTCGGAACCAGCAACAGCGCCGTGGCCCTCGCGACGGGTGAGGTGCTGCGCGTCGAACCATTGGTAGACCAGCCGCGCCTCTCGCGCTCGGTGCTCTTCTTCCCCGAAGAGACGAACGAGACGCTCACCGGCGGCGACGCGATCGAAAGGTACCTGCAGGACAACGCAGGCCGCTTCATTCAGTCGATGAAGACGTGGCTGCCCAGCACCAGCTTCACCAAGACCCAGATTCGCAACCGCACCCTGTCTCTCGAAGAGCTGATCGCCATCTTTCTGCGCAGCCTTCGCGGCCAGGCCTCCCGCGCGTCAGGCCTCGAGCTCGACGAAGTGGTGCTGGGCCGGCCCGCGCGCTTCTCGGTGGATCCGAAGATCGACGCCTTTGCTGAGCAGCGCCTGAAGAAGGCCGCTGAGCTCGCGGGCTTCCGCAAGGTGTCCTTCGTGATCGAGCCCATCGCCGCCGCGCTCGCGTACGAAGCCACGCTGAACCATGACGAACAGGTGCTGGTCGTCGACTTCGGCGCCGGCACCACCGACTTCACGTTGATGAAGCTCGGGCCTTCGCACCGTTCGCGAGGTGACCGCCGCGCCGACGTGATTGCGTCTGCCGGCGTCTACGTCGGCGGCGATCGCTTCGACGCGGCGATCATGAAGCACAAGCTCTTGCCGTACTTTGGCCAGGGCTCCACCTACGAGGTCGGCTTCAAGCGCATGCCGATTCCCACGTACGTGCTCGGCCGGTTGTCTTCGTGGAACGAGATGTCGTTGATTCGCGAGAAGTCCACCCGCGAGCTGATCGACATGATGCTTCGCAGCAGCGACGCCAAGCCCGCCATTCAGGCCCTTCACGATCTCGTCATCTACAACCTGGGTTACCGCCTCTACCGCGCGATCGAGAAGGCGAAGATCGAGCTGTCGACCCAGAAGGCGACCCACGTCCGGTTCGACGATGAACGGGTGAAGATCGACGAGAAGGTCACCCGCGCCGAGTTCGAAAGGTTCTGCGCTCCGCTGATTGACGAGCTCGAAGAGTGTTCGGATGCGCTGATGGCCCGTGTGCCTCAGCCGGTGAGAATCGACTCCGTCTTTCTCACCGGCGGCTCGTCGCAGATCCCCGCCGTGCAACAGCTGTTCGCCCGCAGGTTCGGAGCGGATCGCCTCCGCACCGCCGACGCCTTCACCAGCGTCGTCGAAGGCCTCGGCCGCGCATCCGACTCGGCGTTTCAGCTCACCGCCGAACGCTGAAGCCGCCGCCACCGCCCATCAAGACGTAGGAGTCTCTGCCTCAAAGGAAAAACCAAGGAAGAAGGTGAAGCCGACGAACCCCGATGACGTGACGACCGAGCCCGCGTCGAAGCTCATCGATCAGCGAATCGCCGAGCTGGCCCGGCTGCGCGCACTCATCCACGAGGCCGACCCCGAGGTCGTCGAAGAGTGGAAGTGGGGAATTCCCGTCTGGTCCCACAGCGGCATTCTCTGCACCAGCGAGACGTACACGAAGGCGGTGAAGCTGACCCGTCAGCGGCTGTCCGTGCACCCCGATGATCAGACCCTTCTTTACCTTCGTCGCCTGTGGGTGGCTCGCGTCCTGTTCGCCTTCTGGCTGCGGCGATGGCGGAAGCCTCAAGGTCCTTACCCGCCAGCCATCCCCAGCAGTTCTTCCTCGTCACGCGCGAGCAGCGAGCGCAGAAGGGGGTGCTGGAAGCGGCGGTCGAGCGTGATGGCGTAGAAGGTCTCGGCGATGTCGGGGACGACACAGAGCTCGTGAACGACCCCCTGCCGAAGCTCGTCCCGCACGACCACGGAAGGCACGAGCGCCAGCGCCTCGCTGTCGGCGGCCAACAGGCGGATCATGGCCATGTCGTCGACCTCCGCGAGGATGCGGACCTTCACACCCACGCGCTCGCACAGCGCGTCGAACTCCGAGCGAAGCTCGCTCGCAGTTCCCGGGACGATCATCGGGTGCGCGGCGAGGTCCTTCGGGAACTTGAAGCGGGCGGGAGGTCGTGAGGCGATGATGCTCGCCGGTTGCCGCGCGAGACGACGGCACCGGAAGCGGCGCGGGGCCATGGCCCCGGGAGGTCGGTTCGAGAGCACCAGATCGAGCGCGTGGCCCTCGAGGCGATCGAGCAGTTCGTCAAGACCGCCAGCCTCGAGGTGCAGCCGCACGTCGGCTTGTGCGAGCAACGGTTTGACGAACGACCGCTGGAAGTTTCGCGACAGCGTTGCCACCGCGCCGACGCGAAACAGCTGGTCGCGGCTCCGCCCCTGCTTCAGGGTCGAGACGAGCTCGCCGCCCGCCGCAAAGATGTCTTCCGCGTAGGCGAGGGCCATCGCTCCGGCTTCGGTGAGCACAAGCCGCCGCCCCTCGCGCGCAAACAGCGGCTCGCCCAGCTGCGCCTCGAGCTGCCTTATCTGGGCCGAGAGCGCCGATTGGGCCACGCGGAGCCGCTTCGCGGTTCGAGTGAGATTGCCGTCTTTGGCGACGGCCCAGAAGTAACGCAGGTGGTGGAAGTTGAGCTGATCAGCGAGCACGAAGCATCTCCGCAAAAGAACGATTGAAGCTCTTTTATGTGGTTTTAAAGAACATTGAACGCGGCTACGCAACGGGGCATGGACATGTCGTCGATGGCGCTCGCGATTCCCCTCTCGCTCGTTGCAGGGGCAATGCTCTCCAGAGCCTCTTCTCCATTTACGAGCGCGGTGATCGCCAGCTCGTTCTCGGTTGTGCTCGCGGCGCTCTTCGCGGCAGGCGTCGTGGTCACGTCACGGGCGCCCAGCGACCCACTCTTCAGCGCCTGGGTGCGCGTCGACGCCATCACCGGCGTGATGCTGCTGCTTGTCTGTGCGCTGGGCCTCATCATTGTTCGGTACTCGCGCACCTACCTGAATGGCGACCCGGGACAGCTGCGCTACGCGCGCTGGCTTCTGGCGACCCTCGCGGCGGTCGCGACGCTGGTGGTCGCGAACAACCTCCTGGGCATCGCCATCGCATGGACGCTGACTGGCCTCGCGCTCCACAAGCTGCTCGCGTTCTACGGCGACCGCCCGGCCGCGCTCGTCGCCGCCCACAAGAAGTTCCTCGTCAGCCGGCTGGCTGACCTCTGCCTCTGGTCGGCGCTGGCACTTCTCTACGCCAATGTCGGGAGCCTGAACCTCGACGTCATCGCTCGCTGGGCGCAGGCGCAGCCAGATCTGCCGCCATCGGTGCAGCTCGCCGCAGTGCTCTGCGTCGTCGCCGCGGCGTTGAAGTCGGCTCAGCTGCCGTTTCACGGCTGGCTCACCCAGGTCATGGAGGCGCCGACGCCGGTCTCGGCGCTGCTCCACGCGGGCGTCGTGAATCTCGGAGGGTTCCTGATGATTCGGCTCGCGCCCCTGATGGCGCACGCCCCCGCCGCGCAGCTGCTGCTGGTCGTCGTCGGGATGACGACGACGGTCATCGCGGCGATGGTCATGACCACCCGGGTGAGCGTGAAGGTGTCCCTCGCCTGGTCCACCTGCGCGCAGATGGGCTTCATGCTCGTGCAGTGCGGCCTCGGGGCCTGGCACCTGGCGTTCCTGCATCTGCTCGCGCACTCGCTCTACAAGGCCCATGCATTTCTGGCCGCGGGCAGCGCGGTCGATGCCTGGCGCATCGGCGCACTCACGCGACGACCGCCGTCCCCGTCTGTCTTGCGGCTCTGCGTGAGCGCCGCCCTGGCAGTCGGAGCCGCGACGATCGCCGTCGCTCTCAGCTTCAACCCCTCGGTGCAGGTGCTCACCCTCATCGTCGCGCTGTCCCTCGTCCCGATGGTTGCGCAGAGCGCCGGCTCGCTTGCGACCGTCGCGCTCCGCGTCATCGGCGTCGCGACGCTCTACGCTGGCGCGCACTGGGTCGCCGCGCGCCTCTTCGTGGTGCCTGCGCACGAAGAGACGTCCGTCATCGGCTGGACGGTGGTCGCAGTCGGCTTCTCAGTGCTGTTCGCCGCGCAGTCGCTCGTTCAGCTGCGCCCCCACGGCCGCCTGACGCAGCAGCTGCACACCTGGCTCTTCGCGGGGCTCTACCTCGACGAGTGGTTCACCCGCCTGACGTTCCGCGTGTGGCCACCCGTGCTCTCGCCCCCCCTCACCTCCAGGCAGGCCCCATCATGAGCTCCGCACCGCCCGACCTCGATGCCGCCGTCGCGCGGGCCTGCGCCCGCATCGCACCGACCTGGCCGCTCGATCGCTTCATCGCCGTCAACCCGTTCTGGGGAATGATCGACCGTCCCCTGCCCGCGGTGGCAGGCGCACTGCTCGGTGCGTCGGGCTCGCGCCTGCTCATGCCGCGCGCATGGTACCGCCAGGCCCACGCCGAGGGCCGCCTGCGCAACGAGCACCTCGCGGCCGCCATCGACGACAGCGGCTCGTCCACGACTCTCGACCAACTGACCGAGCTGCTGGCGAGGCAAGAGCCAGCCGTCGAGAAGCGCAGCCGTGTCGTCGATGTCGTCGATGCCGGCCGAGACCTGGTGCACGAGGTGTCCTGGCGCGACTTCGTCACCCACAGCGTGAGCCAGTTCTGTGCCGCGTGGTTCGACGACGGGCAGGCCTCGCTCGGCCCCGACCGCACAGGCGGTCTCTACGCGAGCTGGCGGCAACAGGCCGAGGGCGACAAGTCCCCTTCTCTGTTGATGCGCCTGCAGTCCTATCGCGCCGCCGCCAGAGGCTTGCCGGCGACGGCCAGCGAGATGCTGCAACGAGGCTTGGTGGAACTCGAGGTTCCCGCCGGCGAGCAGGAAGCGTACCTGTGGGGGCTCTTGCTCGACCAGAACGGCTGGGCCTCCTGGTGCGCCTACCAGCGGTGGACGGCGCGGCTCTCGGGCGCGGACGACGCGGCCATCGTCGACCTGTTGGCGATTCGCCTGGCGTGGGAATGGCTGCTGCACACCACCGGCGGCGAAGGTGTCGCCCGAAGATGGCAGCTGGCGATCTCGAGCTGGCCAGGCATCGACGCCGCTGCCCATGCATCGCAAGCCGACGACTGGTTGCTTCAGCGGGCGATCGAGCTCGCCTGGCACGAGACCGTGCTCCGCGAGCTGCCCGCGGGGCTGGCGGCCAGCCGGCCCGAGGCACCTGCTGTCCAGGCGGTCTTCTGCATCGATGTTCGCTCCGAGGTCTTTCGTCGCGCGCTCGAGGCCCAGGGCCCGGCGGTGCAGACGCTGGGGTTCGCGGGCTTCTTCGGCTTACCGATCGCCTATCAGCCGCTCGGTGCGGCCGAGGCGCGGCCACAGCTGCCAGGCCTGCTCGCGCCGCGCCTGCTCGCGCGGGACACCGGGCTCGACGCCGCTGACGCCGCTCAGCGCGCCGGGCGCCTCGACTTCACTCGAAGCTGGAGGTCCTTCATGGCTGGCGCGGTCTCTACCTTCACTTTCGTGGAGGCGATGGGGCTGACGTACGCGGGCCGGCTCCTCGCCGAGAGTCTGGGCAAGAGTCCGCGGGTTCAAGGCGAAGATGCGGGCCTGTCGCGGGCCGCCGCCGGCCGACGCAAGCCGCGCCTCGTCGGCAGCGTCGAGGGTCTCCCGTCAGCCCCTGGCGCTCGCGGCGATCTGGCCGCCGGCATATTGCGCTCGATGAGCCTCACCAGGACCTTCGCGCGGCTCGTGCTGCTCACCGGGCACGGGAGCGAGACGCGCAACAACCCGCACTCGGCCGGGCTCGACTGCGGGGCGTGCTGCGGGCAGACCGGTGAGGTCAACGCGCGAGCGGCCGCAGCGTTGTTGAACGATCGCGACGTACGCCAGGCGCTCAGCGCGCGCGGCATCGACGTTCCCGATCAGACGCGCTTCGTTGCCGGGTTGCACAACACGACCACGGATGACGTCGTGCTCTTCGACCTCGACGAGCTGCCAGCCTCTTACGCCGCCGAGCTCGCTGCGCTGCGCACGCTGTTGGTCAACGCCTCCGAGCGTGCGCGTGCCGAGCGCTCGCCGAGCCTCGGCCTCGGAGGCGTCAAGTCGTCGCGGCTAACCGAAGCAGTGCGCGCCCGCGCGCGCGACTGGGCACAGGTTCGCCCGGAGTGGGGCCTTTCGAACAACGCCTCCTTCATCGTCGCGCCGCGGGAGCACTGCCGTCACTTGAGCCTCGCGGGGCGCTCGTTCCTTCACGAGTATCGATTCGACGAAGACGAAGACTTCGCCACGCTCGAGCTCATCATGACCGCGCCGATGGTCGTCGCGCACTGGATCAACCTTCAGTACTACGCGTCGACGGTCGACAACGCGCGCTACGGCAGCGGCAACAAGGTGCTGCACAACGTCGTCGGCGGACATCTGGGCGTCTTCGAGGGCAATGGTGGGGACCTTCGCGTCGGCCTGCCGATTCAGTCCGTTCACGACGGCCAGCGCTGGGTGCACACGCCGCTGCGCCTCAGCGTGTTCATCGAAGCGCCCCGCGAGGCGATCGATGCCGTCCTCCGAAAGCACGCCCACGTCCGCGCGCTCGTCGCCAACAGCTGGCTCGACCTCTTCCAGATCGACGCAGGCGAGGGTGCCCTCTACGCATGCCGCAAGGGCGGCTGGGTGCAGAGAGCCCATCGGGTGTAGGGCCGCAGATTTCCCCCGAACCGCGGCGGTGACGTCACGGTGTTCCAGGCCCGGCAAGTGGCCACGGCCACCGAAGTGTTCGAAATCAATCGACCCTCGGGTTGCATGGGGTTTGCATCCCCTCTCGACATGAACGACAAACGGACCAAGGCGCGCTTCACTGCGCGTCCCCTGCTGGTTGCCTCGGTCGGCATCGCGATGCTCTCGATGGGTGCCTGTGGTGGCTTCACCAGCGGCAACCTGATGGTTCCCCGCTGCCCCGATGGCGGCTTCGACAACACCGGCCACGACTGTGAGCCGGTCGATGCCGGGACGAAAGACGCGGGGCCGAACGACGGCGGGACGAAAGACGCGGGGACGGACGACGGCGGCCTGGGCGGAGATCACTGAACGCTGTGCTTGAGCTCTTCGAGCTGAGCCTATTGGGTGGGGCGGTCGAGCGTCGCTATCGCCGCCTTCGGCCGGAAGTCGAGCAGCTGCCGTGGGACACGCTCGACCCCTCGAAGTACTCGCAGGACGTGCTGAAGGTCGCTCGGACCACGTGGACTGAAGCGACCTTTCAGGAGCATCGAACCGCAGCTGCCTGCGCCGCCACCCTCAAGGCGCTGATCGCCGCCCGCGCGCCAGTGGATCTGATCGCGATGGCCACCCGCTTTCCCCTCGACGAGATGGTGCACGTCGAGCTGTGCGCCCGCCTGGCGACGGGGCTCGGCGGGGGCGCGCCTCTCGAGCACGACCCGCTCCAGCTGATCGTCGAGCCGGATCGCACGCTGCCGGCGCTGCTCCAGGCGGCCGAGCTGGTGGTGCGAAACTTCTGTGTCGGCGAGGCGCTGTCGATTCCGGTGCTGCGCGGCTCGTGGCATGCCGCCGGGCACCCGCTGATCAAAGCCGTGCTCGGTCGGATCGTAAAAGATGAAGCAGCGCATGGGCAGTTTGGTTGGTTCTTCCTTGATTGGGCCGGCGACAAGCTCAGCGCGGCCGATCGCGAACACCTCGCGCGCCAGGCAGCGCTCACCATCAACTCGGTGGTCGAGCGCTGGAAGGACATCAAGCCGATCGCCCACGAGGAGTCCGACGTCGATCGCCTCGGCTGGATGGAGTCGTCGACCTACGTCGCCCTCGCTCGACGCTCGATGCAGACCAGCGTCATCGAGCCGCTCGAGCGATATGGAATCGTCGTCGCGCCGTGGCTCGTTTCTTAAAGGGACATCCTCTCGATCTCGCCGTCTTCCGGGTGACGGTCTTCATCGTCCTGCTCGGAAGTGTCGATCTCCATGGCTCGTGGAAGTGGGCGGCGCTGCCTGTGGGCGCACAGGTTCCCCCCGAAGGGGCTCCGCCCAGTCGATTGAGCTGGATCGAAGCCGACCAGCTCGAAGCAACAGGCACCCGACCGGCTCTGTCACTGGCAGATCTGCGCGGACCCGATGGAGCGCGCTGGTGGGGCGTCGGCTGGCGGCTGCTGCGGAACCCGACTCCCGAGGCGCTGCAGGCCCACTACCGCGCCCGACGGGGAGAGCCAGCGGCCGACGTCGAGGCCATCGATTTCTTCCGGGTTTCAACGCCGCTGCGAGACGCCGGCGTCCTCACGCCGGTTCGGACCCCGCTCTGGCGATGGAAACTTCGCGACTGACGCTTAGAACGCGTCGAGCTTCTCGAACGCCTCTCGAACGATGAGCGTCAGCGACCTGCGCCCACCCTTCCGCACCCACTGCCGAATGGCGCACTCGAGCGTGGCAACGATGGCGCCAGCGACGACCTCGGCCGCGAAGGCCGACGGGTACGCCCTGTGTCTGACCAGCGTTCCGCTCAGGGCCGCCTTCATCTCGGCCAGCCCCGCGAGTGAAGCGATCTCCAGGGCGGGGTGGTCGAGCATCAGCTTCGCGCGCCGCAAAATGCGTTCGCGATCGCGCGAGTAGACCTCACCGACGCTCACGACCAATGCCTCGACCACGCTCTTGCGCACCGAGCGCGAGGGCAGGCGGGCTTCGATCGCAGCCAGCAGCATCGGGTCGTACTCATCCCACAGCACCAGCGCCTCTTTCGTGCCGAAGCCCCGGTACACCGTCGGCGCCGACACCTCGGCCGCGGCGGCGATCTCTTCGATCGTGACCGCGTCGAACCCGCGCCGTTCGAACAGGCGCAAGGCAGCCTCCTGCACCCGTCGCATTCCCCGCAACCGCCGCTCGCGCCTTCCATCGGATTGCGTTGTGACAGTGACTTCCATATGACAGTTGCTATCACTTTTGTCTGCGAGGCGTACGTCATGACTGAAGACCCTGAGAAGGACCTGCGCGCACGCCTGGGCGAGGCGACCCGCGAGGTGCCGACGTCGCGCCTGGGAAGAATTTGGAAGACGGGCCGCACCGCCGTGGGCATAGGGGCGGCGCTCTTGAGCAAACGTCCTGGTAAGGACCCGATTGACCTCGCCGCGGTGAGCAAGCTGGTGCTGCAGATGGGTGAGCTGCGCGGCCTCGCGATGAAAGGCGGTCAGATCCTCAGCTACATCGACCCATCGGTGCCGCCCGAGCTCCGCGCAATGCTGTCGCTGCTGCAGACGTCCGCCATCGCCAGTGACCCTTCTGCCATCGCCGATGCCGTGCGCGCGGGCCTCGGCGCGCGTTCAGCAGTCCTCCTCGAGCACATGGAGCCAAAGCCCTTCGCCGTCGCCAGCATCGGGCAGGTGCACCGCGCCCAGCTGCCCGACGGCACGCAGGTCGCGGTCAAGGTTCGCCACCCGGGCATCGACACGGCGCTGAAAGGGGAATTCGCGACTGCCGGAGCGGGCTCGTCGATCGCGCGACTCTTCGCGCCCGGTGCCAACGTCGAAAGCTTCGTCGACGAAGCACGGACGGCGATTCTCGAAGAGTGCGACTTCACCCTTGAAGCCCAGCGTCAATCCACCTTCGAACGCCTCTTCGCCGGTGACGCGACGCTGACGATTCCGCACGTCGAGGCCGAGTGGTGCGCGGCTTCCGTGCTCACCACCCGCTGGTCGCCCGGCCGGTCATTCAACGCGTTGCTTGCGTCCAACCCCTCGCAGGCCGAGCGCGATCGCATCGGCGAAGCGCTGTTCCGCTTCTACGTCGGCACGCTCTACCGGCACGGGCTCTTCCACGCGGATCCGCACCCCGGCAACTACGGCTTCCCCGAAGACGGCCGGGTGGTGGTCTACGACTTCGGCTGCGTTCGTTCATTCGAGCCCGCAATCGTCCGCGCCCTCGCGCAGATGACTGCCGCCGTTCGAGCCGATGACTCACGCGCGATGGCGCAGGCGTTCGAGGCCTTCGGCGCCAAGCCCGCCGCCGATGCGAGTTCCGCCGCCCACGTCCGTTCGCTGCTGAGAGGCTTCTTCGGCCCGCTGCTGACCCTGGGCCCGCGCCGCATCGAGCCCGGCGAGGGCTTCGCGGCGCAGCAGCTGTTCAAGGACAAGCGCGCCATGATGCGGCTGCAGCTGCCCGGCCGGCTGCTGTTCCTCTTCCGCCTGCGCTTCGGCCTCTATTCGGTGCTCAGCCAGCTCGGGGCCTGCGCCGATTGGGCGGCTCTCGAGTCGGGCTGGGCCGCGTCGGTGCTGCAGCCCGCCGCGAATCGGCAGTAAGACCCCGCCTGGAAATCCTGCTGTGGAGAACCTGACATGGCGTACGACGAAGGCCTCGCCGAACGGGTGAGAGGCGTTCTCGAAGAGCAGCGCGGTGTCTCCGAGAAGAAGATGTTTGGAGGGCTCTGCTTTCTGCTCGATGGAAAGATGTGCTGCGGCATCATGAAGGACGCCTTGTTGGCTCGGGTCGGCGCCGATCAGCACCCAGCAGCATTGAAACAGAAGCACACCCGACCGATGGAGTTCACCGGGCGGCCTCTGAAGGGCTTCGTGCTGGTGGACCCGGGAGGCCTTGACTCCGAGAAGCAGCTCGAGGCGTGGGTGAACCAGGGCATCGCAGTCGCCCGTCTCTCGCCCTCAAAGCGCCAAGCGCGGCGGGTTTCTCGTCGGCGAACCTGACCGACGACCCGCCCACCAGGCAGTGAAGGTGAGCAGCTTGCGATCGAGCAGCCCCATTGTGGCCGCATCGCGACGCATTCTGGGTCGGTACGTCAGCCGAGGTCGGCCGAGCACGGCAAGCTGACGCGAAAGACACAACCGGTCGGCTGGTCCTCGACCGCGATCGTCCCGCGATGGGCCTCGATCGCCAGCCGGCAGAACGCAAGCCCGAGCCCGTGACTCGGACGCGCGGCAACACCCTGCTGCACCTGAAAGTACTTCTCGAACACCGCGTCTCGCTGCTCGGCTGGAATGCCTTTGCCCTGATCGATCACGCGCAAAATTTCGTGGTCGCCCTCGGCCGAAAGCTCGACTCGAACGGTGGAGTCCCGCGGGGCGTACTTCTGGGCGTTGTCGATGAGATTGCTGACGACCCGCTCGAGGATCTTCGCGTCCGCGTCCACGCAGTGACCAGGCTGCGCCACCACCAGCTCGAGGGTCTGGCCCCGTTCGACGGAGGCTGCTCGGGCGCGGTCGATCGCGACCTGGGCGACTACGGCGAGCTCCACCACCGAGGTGCGGTCGACGATCAGGGCGCCATCCTCGGCGCGGCTGACGTCGAGTAGATCATTCACCATGCCGGCCAGCTGGGCACTCGCCCCAACGATGTCGGAGGCGGCAGCCCGTTGGTCCGCGGTGAGGCTGGGGTCCTCGAAGAGCCAGGTCGCGTTGACCGATACCGCGGTCAGCGGGCTCTTCAGGTCGTGCACCAGCATCGCTGTCAGGTCCTGCTGGCTCTGGTTGCTCTCGGTCACCGAGACGCGCAGATCGGCCGCGAGCCGCTTCTCTTCGAGCAACTGCAGCACCGCGCGCCGAAGCTCGAGCTGGGCCGTGATGTGTGCTGCAGCGATCACGAGCAGCCGGCGCTGGGTCGCGTTCAGTCTGGATGGCTTCGAATCGAAGACGCAGAGTGTCCCGAGCGCGACGCCGGCGCGGTTGATCAGCGCGACCCCGGCGTAGAAACGCACAAACGGCGCAGCGACCACCAACGTGCTCTGCGCGAACCGCGGATCCAGCAGCGTGTCCGGCACCTCCAGCACGTCGGCCTGAAGCATCGTGTGGGGGCAGAACGCGTGGTCGCGGGGGATCTCGCGGGCCAGCGGGCCATGCACCGCCTTCACCCACTGCCGCTCACTGTCGAGCAGCGTCATCGCCCCGATCTCGGTGCCGCAGACCTTCGCGATCAGCCGCGCATAATCGTCGAACTCACCCTCTGCCGGGGTGTCGAGGATGCGGTACGTCAGCAGCGCTTGCACCCGCTCGCTTTCGATGTTCGCTGGAATTGCCCCCATAGCGGTGCAACTCTACCCCACCGAAAGCTGGCGTGGTTGTTCTATGGATTGCCGGGCCGTTCGCGTCGTCCAACCAGGTGTTGAACTATTCAAGGCACCTGGCCCGTCAGCCGGCTGGCCAGTTCCCAGAAGCGGCTCGCCTTCTGAAGGTCGTGTGACTCCGGGCTTGAAGCGAGCTCGCTCTTCTCACCGAAGAAGCGTCCTCCCCTGCCGTTCAGGCTGGGGTCGATGGCCATGAACACCAACGAGTCTGTGGCGGCCGCGACGGTGGTCGCGAAGGGCATGTGAACCAGCACGTGGCGAAGCAACCATCGCTCGAAGGGTCGACGGCTCGATTCCGCCGCGGTCTCTGGCACGAACCCTGGGCAGACGGCGTTGACGGTGATGGGACCCCTCAGGAGCAAACGGCTATCGCAGAATGGCCTGGTAGTTCTGCGGGTCGCCGGGTCGCTCTTCGACGACGGTCAGGGACCACTCGACGACGAAGCCGGCGCACCGCAGCTCTTCGTCGAGCGCCTCGGGCGCTAGAATTCGCCGGTTCGGATGCACGCCCTCGCCATCGATGACGCGCGTGTCCTCCGCGTTCCTGTCTGAGCATCGACGCCAGAGCCCACCTTTGTCACCGAGCAGGAAATGATCATCGAAGCGGATCGTTGGATGGCGCGGCATCGTCTCGACAATCACGGCGCCGCCCGGCTTCAGGAGCCTGCGCACCGTTGCAAGCAGCCGTGCGCGATCAGCGTAGGCAATGCAGTGAAGGCAATGACCGTCGACAATCAGGTCGAAGAGGTTCTCGCCCGGCAGCTCGAGAACGTCGTGAAGCGCGAACCGCGCCGGAAGGTGTTGTTCCGCCGCGAAGCGTTCGGCCATGCGGATCGCCGTCAGCGAGAGGTCGACGCCGAGCACGTCGTAGCCGCGCGCAGCGACGTGGCAGCTCACCGGCCCCGTGCCGCAGCCGATCTCCAAAGCCCGCGCCCCAGCCGGCGGCGGTCCGATCATTGGGAGCGCGCGATCGAGAAGCGGGCGCATGTAGAAATCATCGAACTCCCTCCTGTCCCAACAGGATTCCCCCTCGGCTTCGAGGCGGCGATAGGTGCCTTCGTGCGCTCCTTAGTACTTCACACGTCGGAGTTTCGCTGCGGCTCGGCCGCCTGTCTCATTCTTCTTCGACCCGCGCTGGTATGGTGCCTCGAGGCCGGTTCGCAGTTGCTCACGAGGTTGCCATGTCGCCCCGCACAGCCGTCGTCGCGATGATGGCCACCACAACTCTTTGGGCGTGCGGCAGCCCGCCACTGCCCCCGCCCGTCGGGGATGAGGATTGCTCTAATAAGAAGGACGACAACGGCGACGGCAAGACCGATTGCGCCGACCCGAAGTGCTTCACCGCCGCGGTCTGCGGGTTTCGCGCCGAGGTTTGCAACAACGGGCTGGACGACAACGACGACGGCAAGACCGACTGCGCCGACCCGATGTGCGAAGCCCAGCTTTGCGGCCTGGGCTGCACCTGCGTCGCCGGGGGCAAGGCCGAGAGTGACTGCGGTGATGCGACTGACAACGACGGTGACGGATTCAAGGACTGCTCGGATCCGGACTGCGCGGGAACCAGCCGCTGCCGGGACGCCGGCACAGGCGGAGGTGGTGGCGGCGCAGGAGTCGGCGGCGGCGGCACGGGAGTCGGTGGCGGCGGCGCAGGAGTCGGCGGCGGCGGCGCGGGAGTCGGCGGCGGTGGCGCAGGAGTCGGTGGCGGCGGCGCGGGAGTCGGCGGCG